>Ga0163144_10000933_pt1 | contig 69141 bp, 53 predicted proteins | sample OliLak19BULKMAT1_FD_123175 | JGI IMG/M metagenome (GOLD analysis project Ga0163144, IMG submission 123175) | Freshwater microbial mat bacterial communities from Lake Vanda, McMurdo Dry Valleys, Antarctica - Oligotrophic Lake LV.19.BULKMAT1 | ecosystem: Environmental > Aquatic > Freshwater >... | reverse complement strand
TCTAATACCGCCTTCCCGACACAACAACGATGACGAATACAATATTTTCAGTTACAAGAAACGGAGAGCAGCTTCCACCTTAGGCCACCCAGCTTTTGGTCCAGACAATGGGGTCCACCTCAGATCACTCCGCTTCCATACGAACCCTTCAGCGTGCAGCGACGCAATGTTGCTTCCCCTCTTCAACGTCGAAGAGGACGATTTCGTACCAGCTGGCGCCGCTGCTACGGCGGTCGGTGGAGGGTCGGTCGTGGCATTTCCCATCCTGTGCGACCCTAGCCGCACTGGTGAGAGCGCGACATAGGTACTTGTTCGGCGTGGCGAAGGATTCGGCACGCGAAGCCACTTCAGCCACAACGAGCGGGCGTTACCGCTTCCGTCCACATTCAGCGACGGACTCATGGCGTCTACAAGCCGGTGCCGGGTAGCGACAACGCCACCTTCAACGCCATCCAACGCTGCGCTCGTTTCGGAGGGTTGCTCTACTTGCACCCGGCCGGCCGCTTAGCACAAGCGATGATTGGGACGACGACCCGCGCCATTGGTCGTGGGGTGGGCCGAACAATCCCGTCGACTTGGTGCTGCTGGTATTCGCGAGCGATAGGAACAAAGCCGAACGTTTTGCGCAGGTGTACATTGACGAGGGCACGCGGCTCGGGCTCAGGCTGATCGCGAATCTCGAAGGCACCACTCTGAATGATCGAAAAGAACATTTTGGTTTTCGCGATGGCGTTGCTCAGCCCATTGTGCAGGGGAGCGGTCGGGCCGAGCTTGCGGGAAACACCATCGCGGCGGGTGAAGTCTTGCTCGGTCACAAGGACGGATACGGCAACATTTCGCACAGCCCGCAGAATGCGGACGGCTTCGCGTTCGGTACGAACGGCAGCTACCTGGTGTTTCGGCAGCTGGAGCAAAACGTCGAGGCATTTTGGCGCTCCGCCGCGCAGCAGACCAACGTCAACGCCATCAACATGGCGAGCACGATGGTTGGCCGCTGGCCAAGCGGCGCGCCTTTGGTGCGGCATCCCGAAGCTGATCCCAATCAAGCGCGCTTTGCTGGTGACAATGATTTCTCGTATCTGGCTGACGACTCCAGCAATGATCGGTATGGGGCCCGCTGCCCGTTTGGTGCGCACATCCGGCGCGCCAATCCGCGCGACTGGCAATTGGGCGCCACACGCGGGGAGTCGCTCGAGTTCTCCAATCGTCATCGGATACTGCGTCGCGGGCGCCCCTACGGGCCCCCGTTGGTGGATTCCATGGACCCCGGTGAACTTTTGAAGAGCGCGCTTGCAACCAACGCCGCTGCAGAGCAGCCCGCCCGCGGCCTGCAATTTCTGTGTTTTAACGCTAACATCGAACGTCAGTTCGAGTTCATTCAACAGCAATGGCTCAATAATCCGTTCTTCGCAGGCCAAAGCTCAGGCGTGGACCCGCTGTTGGGCATCCATCAGCCCGCGCAAGAGTTGGGAACGGAGCCGCCGACGGTCACCCTCCAAAGCGATGTCAAGGAGGGCGTTTGCCCGCGCAAGACGCAATTGCAGCGCTTTGTTCGCGTGGTGGGGAGCGGATATTTCTTCATGCCCTCCATCCCGGCCGTGCGCCTTTTTGCGGGTGACCGTTGTTACGCGCCCAATCCCAGCGCTGTGTCGTGGGAAGACGTGAAGCCCGACGAATCCCTGCACGTCGACAACCTAATCAAGAATTTGCGCGAAAAGATGAAGAAGCAGTACCAAGGCGGCCAGACTTTACGCGACGCTCATCCCAAGATGCACGGATGCGTGCAGGCCTGGTTTAAGATTGTGGACAATATCGATCCGTCATTGCAGCATGGTCTGTTCGCGAAGCCAGGGGCCTACAAGGCCTTAGTCCGGTTTTCAAACGCCGCCGGGGAGGTCGACTCCGATCGCAAAAAGGACATTCGCGGCTGCGCCATTAAGGTCCTCGGCGTGCCAGGTTTCAAACTTCTGGAAGGCGAAGAAGGTCGCACCAACCAAGATTTTCTTTTGATCAGCCACAATGCCTTCATCACAGAAGACGTGGCTGGCTTCGACGCGCTGGTTGCGGCGCTCTTTGGTGGTGGCCTTAAAAAAGTCGCCTATCTACTGGGAAACCCGCGGACAGTTCTGCGTACTTTGAGCGCATTGAAGCACCACGACAGTCTTCTCGAGGGACGGCCATGGCGATCCGTTTCATTCATTGAAGGACGACCTGAAACGACGCGTACGCGCGGGCAATCTGAGTTTCGATTTCATGGTACAGCCGCGCACCGACACGTCGAAAATGCCCATTGAGGACGCAAGCGTGGCGTGGTCGGAGACCCTTTCGCCTTTTCAAAAGGTCGCTACATTGGAAATTTCCGCGCAAGAATTCGACACGCCGGAGCGTCAAGAACTGGGCGAGAATCTGTCGTTCAATCCGTGGCGTTGCCTGCCGGAACATCGCCCGCTCGGCGGCATTAACCGCGCACGTCGCATGGTCTATCGCACGCTCTCCAGCTTCCGTCACGACCGCAACGGCTTCTCAGCCGACGAGCCAACGGATTGGTACCTATCCGCTCGGCCGCCCGCGCGCCCGGCTGGCACCTGCGCGACTTCTCGTAACCTGATTGCGACAGAATCGAAACTCTGTTTGGTGTATGCTCTCGGCATGGGTGCTTCGTTGTTAGGGTTGGGCGCGTTGGGAGCGGTGGAATCGAATGGCAGCGTGACGTTCGGGATTTGGTTGCCTTGGGTCGCCGCCTCGAATGGCAACGCGCTGTCCGTGAAGATCATTCACGAGCAGGATCAGTTCCTGAAAGCTGTGCCCGCGCGCGAGTTCGCAATGAAGCACGAAACGCGCGCGCCGTACGGCGACTTTTGGTCGGTCACGGTACCTATCGCTAGCAGCCCGCCCACTCCCGGCTCGGCCTGGGGCAGCAACGGACGCTACATTTACCGCTACTGCTTACGAAATCCGAATGTCGGTACGCTCGATTGGATAGTCGACCCGTTCGCCCGCGAGTTTGCGGCGGGCAAGCTGTCCGCGTTCACCCTCGGTTACCAGCCGTACGTGTGGAGCGCGGCCGAAGCGAACTGGAAGACGCCGCCGCTCAGCGATTTGGTGGTGTACGAAGTCGATATTGCTGAGTTCGGGGGCGACGTGGCGCGCGCCACGCAATTGCTCGCTTATTTGCAGGATCTGGGCGTCAATGCCATCGAAGTCATGCCGCTGTCGAACGTCGCAGCGGTGGTGGATTGGGGTTATCTGCCAGTGGGCTACTTTGGCGTCGATGAGCGCTTGGGCAAGCGGGATGATTTTCAGGAGTTTGTCGATCTCGCCCATCAGCATGGAATCGCGGTGATCGTGGATGCGGTGTACGGCCACAGCGGTGTGGACTTCGGCTACTACGACGTTTACACGCGCCTTCGTTACGATGAAAACCCGTTCATGGGGTCGTTCGCGCAGAACTACTTCAGTAGCTTCGGCAAGAGCACGGATTTTCGTCGCCAGCTGACCCAGGACTACTTCCTCAGCGTCAACAACCACTGGCTCAGCGTGTACCACGTGGATGGCTTTCGCTACGACTGCGTGCCCAACTATTGGGACGGCGCGACTGGCAACGGCTACGCCAACATCGTCTACGCCACGCACCGTCTGACCGCAGCGCAAGTGCAAGCAGGCACGCCGTATTGGACTCGCTTCGATCGCGGCGCTGGCACGCCACTGTCACTCATTCAATGCGCCGAGCAGCTCGAAGGCCCGGCGGAGATCTTGAGCTCGACCTATTCCAACTCCACCTGGCAAAACACCACCTTCGGTGCCGCGAAGGATTTCGCGCTTGGAAATCAGGGAAAAATCGTCGATCTCGGGTTTTCACTTGGGCTCTTCGGCTACCCGAGCGAAGTCTCAACGGCCGATGGGGTGATCCCCAAATCTGCCTTTCAGTACATCGAGAACCATGACCACGAGCGCTTCATCTGCAACTTCGGCTTGGTGAACCCGGACGAAGCCGGCAACTACTTGTTCAACCAAGGCGATCGCAGTCGCTGGTTCAAGTTGCAGCCGTACCTTATCGCCCTCTTGCTCAGCAAAGGGACGCCCATGCTGTGGCAGGGTCAAGAGTTCGGCGAGAACTACTGGCTGCCCGACAACGGCGACGGTCGCGTGAGCCTGCTCCGCCCCCTGCGCTGGGAGCTCTTCTACGATGCTCCAGGCACGGCCCTGGTCAACTTGGTTCGACGCCTGTTGACACTTCGCAAGGCGCGACCCCAACTGCGCTCTGGAGAATATTTTTACTTCAACGATTGGGATCGCTACTCGAGCAAGAATCTGCTGCTGTTTGCTCGCTACCAAGGTGGCATCTATACGTTGGTTGCGGTTAATTTCTCGGACGAAGACCAAACGGTGCCATTTTGGTTTCCGATTGGGGGGGACTACCGCGAGGAATTGCATGGCGGCGCTTTTTCGCTGAATGGCGTGGCGGCGCTCGGGGAGACGCAGATTACGGTTCCTTCGAATTATGGGCGGGTTTGGACGGGTGGGTGAGGGCGAGGAAGGATGGTACCCAGCTGAGTTGCGATTGCGGTCCGTTGTTCTCGGCGGCGTGGAGTGCGTTGCTGAAGTCTCTGAGGTCACTCGGCGCCGCCACAGCACGAAGTGCTGCAATTCATTGGCATCGGCGCCTCCATGGAATTCGTCTTCGAAAATGTAGACATTGAGTCTTTAACGCGTCGTACTTCAGCGACGGGGTCGCTGTCGTCGAGAAACTTGCCGACAGGAGGTGCGGGCGAGACGAGAACGCGGAGTGGGGGCAAGCCGGCGCAGGCCCCGGAGGCTGCGATTCCGGCAGCGGCATATCAGGCGGCAAGGCCGGGCTCACGGAGCAGAGCTTTGGCGAGTCGCCGTCTTTGATCGCCGGGTCGAGGGAACGGCCATATGCCCTTGATCTGCCGCGCGCTGGAGCTTTTCTTTCAGCGTTACCCACTCTTCGATCGCCTGCTCCAACTTGAGGGGATCTGGGTAATCCAGCGCAGTCGGCTCAGGTGGAAAGTCGAGCTTTGGCTTTGGCGCACGGCGGGCTTGCTTAACGGTCAACCCCGGCTGCTTCTCCGCACTTGACGTCGAGGAGGCGTTCTTAGCAGTTGGCGAAAGCGCGTCCGTCGCGGGGGGCGTCGATGCGGCTTGGGTCGCAGGCGCGCTGACCGGCGGCAAGGTCAGCGCTGACGGCGGCCGCTCCGGCGGCTCACGCGGAGCGAGGAGGAACCACGCCGACACTAGCAGGGACGCAGCCACCACGAGCGCGTATCGCGACTCGGTCGGTAGCGATCGAACTCGGTGTCGCCGCGCCCAGCCCCGCGCCACCGGCGAATGCCGCAAGAGCGAGCGGGCGTGAAGCGGGCCATTAGCCAGCTCCTTGAACAAGGCGCTGGCAGACTTGGACCCGCCATGGAGCGCCTGCTCAAACATCAACAGTTGATGTTCGTACCACGCCCCCGTGCCTTCCCGCGGGGTAGTGCGCTGCAGATAGTCAGCAATCGCCCGCTCGGCCTGCTCGCGCACCAGTGGCATGAGCTTGAGTTCTTGAGCGAACTCAGCTCGGAGCGCGCGTGGCCAGCGGCCATCCGCGACCCAGCTGATCCCGCAGAGCTGCGCCAGCTGCTCTGCGGGGGCGCCCGTCTCCACGCGCTCGGCTAGAAAGACCACGCCGGCGGGAGAGAGTCTGGGGAGGAGGGTAGCCGCGCAGAGGACCGCGTAGGCCCTGCCAAGGAAATGTTGATAGTCGTCAAGAGTCCAGCTGGACGGCGCGAAAGCGAATCCGTCTAGCGGGTCGTGAGGTGCCTGCGAGCCCGGCAGCGACATGAACGCCGTTAACGAAGCCAGTCGCGTGCTGATCCCGGCGGATTCAAGCCGCTCAACACCCAACGAACGCGCCATCGGCGGACTCGGGAAAAGCCAGATTCTGCGGTTCGCTTCGCCGAGATCAGAGAGCCAAGTCGCGGGCTCTTCCGGTACCGACCCGCATGCGACATCGGGGTCGCCGAAGAGGAGTATGGCATCGTATCGAATCTGAGTAAGTGTTGCGAGAAGCACGCCCCTGTCTTCCCAGCCAGTGGCGAAGCAATGCGTCGGCGGCGTTCGAAGCGGTAGACTTCGCACCGCGTGCCCGCTTCGACGAGCTCCTGCACGAACATGGCGAGTATGCTCGCGATCTGGCGAAAACGCGGGCTCCAGTCGAGCAGCACAAGAAAACGCGGCGGTTCAGGGGGGCTCGTCCACACGACGCTCGGTAAGCCGGTGCGCAGGGTTCGCCGGAGCGTCCGGAAAACATCGATTTCGCGCGCGGCGTGACCGGGCCGGCGACGCCCAAGCAGCACCGCCGTGTCCTCCACGAGTTTCGGATCGCGCGGCATGATGAGCGGCGCGTGCTCCGCGTAGGTCGGCTCGAATAGAAACGGTCCGCTGAGCCGCAGATAGAGCGCCCGTCGACGGAAGAAATAAAGCCCGACTAGCGCCGCAAGGAATACGCTTGACAGCCCCGCGAGCGCAGGGTATCGTCGACGGCTGCGCTCGGCGGCGAGCTCGGCCGGTTCTGCGTCCAGGCTAGGTTTCCTCGCCGCGAAAGTGCCCCCCGCTGAACTGTCCTTCCTCGGCCCGGCGACGGGGGCAGAAGTGCTCGGATTTTCGGACCGATTTTCCAACGTGGCGACCGTCGCAAAAGTTGCTGCCAAGGCCAGCGCGCCACCGACGACGACGGTATTCCTTGGCCTACGTTTCGACGTCGGCGAGGCCAGAGCGGAACGCGGCAGAGCCGGTTCAACGAAGAACGAGTCGAAGAGGTGATCGAGCTGCGCCCGTTCTTCAACGGAACGCGCAAAGGTCGCCTTTAGTATGCGTCGCAGTCGCTCAATGTCCCAATCTTGATCGTCGCTGAGAAGCAGGTTTAGGGCGAGCCGATCGTCGATGGTCGCCTCAAAACCATGTTTCCGCAGCAGCTCGACGAACGCTTCCAGCGGGAGCGCAGGTCTCACGGTTCGTCTCGGGCCTGGGCCGCGTCTGTCGGCGCCTCCGCGCGCCGCGAAAGGTCGAGGTCTTCCTTGCGCTTGATCAACGCTTGGATCGCTGGAAGGGCCCCGAGCACGCGTGATTCGGCAAGCTTCGCCTCGTCCACGCCGGTCGCGACCAGCACCTCCATCCACATCACGAGCTCACCCGTCGCAGGTGGCTTGACAAGGTTCGGAACCCTGCGCAGAGCCTCGAAGCGCCGTACCGCGAGCTGCACGAAACGGGGCGAGACCGCCTTCCCGCTCATGCGAGAATTCACGATCGCCTCCAATGCAGCGGTGTTTGGGTAGTCGATGTAGTGGAAGACGCATCTGCGCAAGAACGGACGTGGCAACTCCCTCTCGCGGTTCGAGGTGATGATCACGACCGGTCGATGTTTGGCGCGCTCCTCGTGTGTCGCAGAGATTTCAGGGATTCGAATCCGTCCGCGATCGAGCTCGTCCAACAAATCGTTCGGCAGATCGGGCGGCGCTTTGTCGATTTCGTCGATCAACACCACACGGCGCGTGGCTGACTGATAGGCCAAGAGGAGTGTCGACGGTTCGACGTATTCCGCGACGTCCTTCAGTGATTGCTTCCCAGCGACGCCAGCTGCGCCGGCCGCATAGGCATCGTTCAACCTACGAAGGTGATCGACGCGGTAGAGGACGTCGCGGCCGATCGAATCGGACTTGCAATGAAACTCGAGCGGTTGGGCGAAGCCCAGTTGAGTCGCGATGGCATAGGCGAGTTCGGTCTTCCCCGTGCCCGCTTCGCCTGAGATGACCAGTGGTCGCTGCAAGAAGATGGCGATGTTCGCGGCCTCCGCAAGCGGTTCGTCCACGAAGTAGTCGTGCTCATCCTCGGCGCGCTCGCCTACCTGAATCCGGGTGCTACCCGGTTTGATTCGCTCGAAACTGGACATCAGACTTCATCCTCCAACCCGTAAATCTCCATGAGGGTCGGCCCCACGCGGCCATGGTGGCGGCCATAGGCATCACGCGCGAGTTCTACCGCGCCCGGTCCGCTACCGTGAACGCTCGCACTGATCCTTGTCACGTCACTATGGCTGAGATCGCGTATACGTGGTGGAACCCCGGCCAGGCCGCCGATTTCAGCGACGCGCGTTTGCAGTCTGGTCACTCCCCCTCGGACCGTTCGCCACGACGGCGAATTCCAAAACCACCAAGCTGAGTGGACCAGCTCGAAAACGACGAGCAGCGGGGTTCCGGAGGCGGAAACAGGCGCCCATAGCTCAGCGAGGGAGCGATCGAGTAGCCTCAGATCTGCTGCGGCAGGCGATGGGAGCTGCTGGCGAAAGCAAGGCCGGTCGCTGCGTTTCGACAGGCGCCGGATGACGTCTTCACGAACTGTTCCACGGCGGGGTACGCGCTCGTCCAGGGCGTCCAGCGCGCCCAAAATGCTCTCGCAGAGCGCGTCGAAACGATCATCGTCGTGCCCGGCGGGAGGCCAACGAATCGTTTGTATGTCTCGGAGCCTCGGATCGGCAGCACGCGCCTTGTTGTAGCAATAGCTCGACAGCGTTCGATGCGCCTGCTCTGAACGGCCGTGAGAGAGCACGAATAGGAGTTCAGCGCGCTTCAGCAGCGGGTCGAGCAGCTTTTTCTGCTCGTGGTGATCTGCCAGGTAGAGGGGCGCCGCATTCGCACTCCCAGCGGTGGATCGGGGCGCTCGCGCCGATAGCCAACGCACCAAGTCCCGTCTAACTGCCGTGCCCAGCTCGGCCGCGGACGCAAAGCGCTTGAGCGCGAGCCCCGTCCTTACGTCCCGCAGTGGCCCAAGAAACCCCTCCAAAGCGGAATCTCGCTCGTTGGGTGCGGCCAACTTCTCGTAAAGGAAACACTGTCGGCCACGTTCGCGCGCCGCCGCGAACTCCTCGTTCGTGTATGTTCCATACCCCTTCCAGTAGATGCCGACAAAGAGTTCCGCGGCCTCAAGCGCGCTGAGGTACTCGTCTTCGATGCTGCCCGGTCGAGCGCCCGCGTCGTGCTCGTAGACCCACGCATCAATGCCCATATCGGCAAGGACACGTTTCACTTCCGCCCGCTCTGCTGCGAGTTCCATCATCCTGGAACTCACGAAGACGCTAGGTAGGTGATCGTTCATGGGCATGGGAGTTACGCTGGCCTGGAGCGGCGTGCTGAGAGGAATCCACGCGAGCGACCTTGTCAATAGAACCGCACGCGATGAATATGGGGACACTAGGGCTTCCCCGCCGATAAGCCGCGCACTTCTGCGAGGAGCTTCGCGGCTTCGCCGTACTCTGGGTGCAAAGCGACGATTGCTTCGAGTCGTTTTTCGGCCAGGCTTCGGTAGTTGCTGGCCTCCACTGTGGCATGGGAATGAACGGCGTATGCATTGCATGCCAGGAGCGCTCGTGCGGCGAGGAGTTGCAGCGAGGCAGCCGTGGGATCAGCTTCGGTCATGGACTTTGTAACGGCGAGCGCGTCCTCGCAGCCGTGCGCCTGCTCCTCGGGCGTGCCCTGATCGGATTGGGCGAAACGGATCGCCAGCTGAACCCGCGTTGCTGCCATTTGAGGTGCTTCTGGGTCGTCGGGACGAGGCAGGGTTCGGGTCGCTTTTTGCAGCCAGGCCGCGTCGGGATGATGACGCCGCTGAGAGAGGTCGTACAGAATCAAGTAGCTCTGCGTGAGGTCATTGCGAAGCTCGATCGATGGGTGCTTGCGAAAGAGCTGCTCGGCAATGGCCAACGCTTGTTCATGCCTCTTGGCCGCCTCCTCGAGTTTACCGACTTGCTGATAGTGCGTGCCGAGGTTATCGAGTGAGACTTCGATCCCGCCCAGTGCGTCGTCACTCGGTTGCTTGTCGTTGGCTAACTTAGCGTAGCGGAGCGCGTTTTCGAGCGAGCTCCCCATGAGATCTTGGTTTCCTTGCATGCCCGCTAGACGACCCAAACGATCGAACACGTCTGAAGCCCCATACAGAGCCCAATAGTCGTTGGGATGAGCCACGTAGATTCGTTTTGCTTGGTCGAGCAGATTCGCGGCCGCCTGTAACTCTCCCTTGGACATCCGTTCTTCTGCGTCGAAAACCGCATTCCGCGCTTCACGTGAGATCAAGCGGACGTCTGTTCTGGATAGATCTGGAGCGAGCTCGCGGAGCAGGCGCTGATTGCCTTCGGAGAGTTGTTCGCGAACCTTCGCCGCCCCGGGTAGGTTGCGCAGCTGTTCGATGGACCCAAGCGAGTTCACGCCCATTTCGAAGGCAGAGTTTAGGCGCCGCTGAGACTCCCGGTTTTCGCGATAGGCAATGACGGACGCTGTGCTAGCAGCGATCGCGAGCAACGCCAGCGCTGCGATCGCGAGGTTGCGTAACAAGAGGAGCTGCCGGTGCTGACGCGCGTCCTCGCCCACCAGTTGATCTTTGGGCAGGTCGAGGATGGAACAGGCGATGTCCGCGACGACACCTTCGAGTTTCGCGCGTTGTTCCAGGGTTTGTTCGCCTGCCATGCCCCGTAGATCCAGCCACCGCGGCTCGGCGGAAAATCGGGCGCGCAATGTCCGTGGTAAGGCGCGCGACACTTCCCAGTCGAAGTCGTTGGAGCGAGCATCCCAAGCGATATCGCCGTTAGCAACGACGAGCAACACCGGGCGTTGCGGGCTTTTTTCAAACCAATAGTCGAGCTCGCGCGCAACCCACTCGGAAGCCGTCGACGCGGGCGATGCGAGCAGAATCAACCAGCTGGCGCGGTCGAGAGCAGCTTGAATCGAGCCCAGCAACGCACTACCAACGAGATGGGATTCATCACGAAATACGTTGAGCCGGCGCAGCCGATACCAGGGCTTCGCAAACGATTGCAGCCGCGCTTGCAGTTGCACGGCCAGCGCACGGTCTTCACGAGAATAGGACAAGAAAGCGTGAAGCTCTGAATCACGAGCGCGGCGAGAGCTGGGGGACGGGGTCATCTGCGGTAGCCCTTTCGATAGCATGGTTGCTCGGGGCATTCCTTCAGCTCCAGAGCATGGGCGACCACGCGTTCAATGTTACCCGCCATGTCCAGAAAGTGATCCCGAGCTTGTCGACCATTTTACTTAGCGTCCCGAGCGTTCTTGTCATATTTGCTCTCCTTGACCCTGTCCAGCGCAGTCGGGACGGCGTGCGTCGAAGGGCGTGCGTACTTTAACGCCGGTTGTACTGATGCTTTTGGAGGTAATGCAACGCTTGGCTTGGAGGTCGCAGCCTTTGCAGCAGCGGCGACAGGCTTCACCTTGGGGGGGTCGCTTGCGGCACTGGGCGTGCCACTAGCGACCTCGATAGCGCTAACTCGGGACGACTTTGCCATCTTGTTCTCGCTTGGTGGCGCAGCAGCGACGACAGGGTTCTGAGCACCTATCGCGGCGTCCGATGGTGCAGCCCTGCTAGCAGAAAAAAAGGCGCCACCGCCCACGACCAAGAGCGCGGCTGCCGCCACTGCAGTTACTGCGTACATGGCGCCCGCGTTGCTCTTCTTGGGGATCGCTAACAGGTCGCTACCTCCTGCCGAATCCACGTTCGTCGAACGTGCTGCGGCGGAATTTGCCAGAACCGCTAGGTCCGCCCCACGAACTTCGCCGTATTCGTGCACCCGCTGAGTCGCATGGGGACGCGCCTGCACGCACGATGGCGGCGGAGGCTCGCCCATTGAAGGCGGATGCCCGTAAGACAGCGCTGGCTGCGCGCCCGCTGGCCGAAGAGAGGAAATAAATTTGGCCCCTGTAAGCAGAGCCTTCTCCTCCTCGGTCGTGAAGCGGCTCGGCGTCTTCTCGACTTCGATCTGAAGTTGCAAGATGTTCTTGCCCGGCTTTGCGGGAAGGCCACCGGCTTCGGCGATGCATTCCGTCCTCAGGCGTCGCGACCCACGCACGGCTTCTTCCCACCGCAGTTCGACCAGCACCGGGAGCTTCCCCGTCCGATTGGGCGTCATCATGAACTGCAACAAATTGCTGTCGCCGTCCGGCGGAATGAAGAACTGCTTCGATTGGGTGGATGGCGTGAAATCAAGGGCCTCCAGCATCACGGTTGCCTTGAGCGCTTCCGGTTTCCCGTCCACGCCCGTGGGAAATGTCAGCTTGAAGTCCTTCGAAAGCACGTCCTCGGGTCCAGCTTCGGCGCCTTCGTCCGACTGGAGGATGCCCTTAAGGCCCGGGGACTCTGGAAGGCGCACGAGAACGTCGATCTCCGTCGCTTCGCCCTTCACGATGTGGCTGGGCATCGCTGCATCCAACACGCGGGATCTCGGCAGCTTCTCGTCCACCAGGACTTCAGAACCGGACGGCGGCGGCCTGAACCGCTGAACTACTTCGCGAATGCCTCGCGCAACATCTGCCAAGGCTTCGTCTTGATTCTGCCAGAGCGTCACCGCCTTCGCGTTCCGCGGAAGCGCCTGCAGATGGGCAAACGGAGCTCCAGACCAGTCAACTGGGCGGAGGATAATGGGGACCACTATCGCTTCGCCCTTCCCGTTGCGGGAAAGCGCTAGCTTCATCTCCGTGTCGTAACAATAGTCCGAGGCAAGGAAGCTGGGGCTGATGAGAAGCAGAACGATGTGTGCCTCTCGAGCATGAGTATCAATTTGTGCACGCCAGTCGTCTCCGGCGCCGATCGCACGATCGTGCCACTCCTCGATCAGCCCCGTTCTGTGGAGGATCGACAGATGCTCGTTCAAATGGTCGCGCAACTCCTCGTCCTCGTGCGCGTACGAGTAAAAAACCCTCAGTGGCATGGTGCGGACTTTGACGTCCGGTGACTCCGCAGTCAACGCATAAGTCTAGGTTCTCATCCTGTGCCTAAAGCGCGCCGACCCTCTTGGGCCAGTGGCCGGGCCGCGCAACTTGTCGCGATGATTTTGCGGACGGGACGGGTACACGTGCGCAGCCTGAACATGCGGATGTGTATTTATTCACAGATGCTTGCGGCCAGCACCCTGTGCAGTCACGATCCCGACATGGCGACAGTGGCATCGGCGGTCAGTACCGGGAGCGGCGTCGCACCCGCGAAAAAGAGTGTGAATATTGCCGCCATTGCGGGCGCCGTGTCGACGCGCCTGGCGCGCAAGAGTCCAGGTTTCCTGAGCGAGAGGTGGCAGCGGCGAAAGCAATGCTTCCTGCGCCATGCCTCAATCCGGCGCGGAGTCCGAACTGAAACGCATTTGCGCATTTGCGGAAAGGTTTGTAAGGACCGCTTGAGAGCGTGCGCACACGCTGACTGAGACGCGAGAAAGTCACGGAGGGAAAGATGGCGATGACTGAAACGATAGGCTCCCCGCACACCACGAGCGTGCCAGACGTCGGCGGGGGCTCTTCCTCCGCATCGACCCCGCCTGCCGCATTGAACCCGGGCGACCCATCGGCGCAACAAGCGACGCTGCGAAACGTGTGGAAGTCTTATCGTGCATACGCGAACACTTCTCGACGGCTCAAGACGGAGCAAGGGCAATGGCGGCGCTGGCTGCTGATCGGAACCATCGCCGCGTTGCTACTCTCCCCGTTCGCCAAAACAGTCGCGTCCTTGGGTTGGCCGGCGATCGCTAACATTATGACCATCCTCGCGACGGTGCTCTTTGCGTTGATGGCCTGGCTACACCAAGAGGTCTTGGGGGAAAATTCGGAGCAATCCTGGGTTCGTTCGCGCCAAGCCGGGGAAGGCCTCAAGGCACTTGCCTTCCGCTTCTTGGGCGGTCTCCCACCGTTCGATGTGCCCGCGCGTGCGCTTCATCAGTCTCAAGCCATCGCGGCCAAGGCAGGCTTAGCGCCCGACACGGTGAACCAAGAGGAAGCGGAGGAAAGACTGCCCCCCGCACCGCTCCCTATCGAGGGCTATATCAAGCTGCGCGTGGATGACCAGATTGGGTTTTACGAAAAGTCGATCGCAAGGGCCAGAATCGATAGCAACCGTATCACCGCAGTCGGGCGTGTCATCGCTGCTGCCACCTGCGTATTCGGCGTCCTCGGCGCCTTCATCGCCAAGGACTGGCGCGACATCTGGGCGCCTGCCTTGGGCACCGCAGCTACGATGGCAACGGCCCAAACCGCCCGAGCACGTCACCGCTTCATCATCGAGAGCTACTCCAACGCCACCCGCAAGCTTGAGCTCGCAAAAACCACGTGGGAAATCTCATCCAAGACGCCCGCGGATCAGCGCAAGCTCGTCGAAACCGTCGAAACTATCCTGGGCGACGAAAACGCCGGCTGGGTCCAGCAAATGCTCCTCACGCCAGTCGTTCCCGACCAAGCGCCGCCCGCAGGCGCTGGGGGCCCCTAACGCTAGTCGGTCTCAGCGCTCGGCGAACCGCGCGGGCGCATCGGGCACATCGCTCAAGTCCAGCTCTAGCAACGTGCTGCCGTTGTCGGCGCAGACCCCAACGGTGAACGCACCCCAGGCGCTTACCTCGAGGGTTGCCACGCCATCGCGAGCTTCCACCAAGTGGACGTCGGGCGAAAAGGTGGGATGGAGGTGAAATTCGACCGTGCCGGTGAGCGGTGCTTCGCCCAGCTGCTCCACACGGATTGTGACCAAAAACCAATCCGCCGATAGGGGACTAATCTGTGCCGAAAGCAGGCGCGACCCACGGCTCCACTCGCCGCCCCAGCGACCCTTGTTCGGGTCGTCCGGCACGGAGCTGGGTGGCAACGCGCTGGGCAACTGCGCCAGGAGGCGGAGGAGGGCGCCGCCGAGACGCACGACGTCCGCCTCAGAGTCTTCGCTCGCTATACTGGTGGCTAGGAGCCTCGTTAAATCCTCAAATCCCTGTTGTCCGCACTCCACGCGCCATTCGTGAGGCGCGAGGCCGGGCAACAGCACCGGTACGATCTTCTTATGCAACCTGCGAGCATCGGCCAACTGCTTTTCGAACAACGGCTCTATGAAGTAGGCGCGCTTGGCCCAGCCTCGGCCGAAGCACGCCAGCACGATGTCACAGTTTTGAAGCGCTTGCTCGAGCACCAACTGGACGTCATCCCCCGGCAGGATCTGCTCCTGATCATACCAAATGACGCCATCGGCCGGCGTCGAAGAATGCGCGACCAAAACTGGTTCGAGTGCGCGGCATAGGTGGCTTACGGAATCAGAATCTTCGACCGCGTAAGCGACGAAGATTCGCTTTGAAACGTGCGCGTTGATGCGCTGGAAAGCCAGCAATCCCTCGTGCCGTGACGCCTCGGACATACTGGCAAGGCCGGTCACGGTGTTTCGGCTCAGATATCGGGTGAGGCCTTCCAACGAAGAGAGCATGGAAGCGCGTTGCTTCCGCTGTTCCGCGAAAACCGCAAGGACCTCTTCGTACGCGAAGTAGGCCTGGTGCAACACCTCTGTTTCACCCCAATAGTCGGGGCGAGAGGCGCGGGGCAGGTGGCCCAGGTAGCCTTGGAAGATCCCCCGCGCCCATGTGCGCGCCGCATCCAGCCGCTCCTTTTCAGCGTGGTCCACGCGCGTCACCAGCGGCCAGATTCGCAACGATGGCTCGCCCGTCTCGCGTCTACGCTGCGAATCCGCGGAGGCTGCCACAGCGGCGCTCCCAAGAACGCTCTGCCGATTGAGCGTGAAACAGACGACTAGCTGATCGGGCATCTGTACGGTGCAGATGCCAGATGTGTCGCTCAGCCCCGTGCGGCTGTCGATCAGGACGTAGTCGTACTCCTTGCGCAGCGTTTGCTTGAGTCGCTCGAGCAGAACCCCACCACCCAGCTTCCCGAAAAAGTCATGCCAGTTGAAGGCCCCGACACGTTGCGCATACCCTGGCCCCTGCTGCCCCGAGGGCACGAGGTCCAGCGTTCCAGCGCCAAAATCCCAATCCAATGAGTAGGTATAACGAAGCAAACTGAGGAAAGGCTCGTGCCATTCCATCGTCGAAGCTGCGTTCTCTGCCGATTTAGGCGCGCACGCGGCCGCGGCCGCGGCTTGGGAGAATTCGACGAAGTAGTCAATGAGCCCCGGGCTCGAAGTGAGCTCTTGGTCCTCTAGGAATGGGTGCAGGTAGCGATGCAGACCGGGCGCCTCGAAGTCCCAATCGATCAGCAACACGCGTTTGCCGTGACTTGCCAGAATCCAACCAACGTTGGCCAACGCCATCGACCTGCCGGTTCCACCTTTGTAAGAGTAGAACGTGATGATCTCACCGCGAGTGCTGGGCATGGCTGCATCGCTCATCGGAGCTGCCCTCCCGGACCAGACAGAATGGCAGGCGCATCGAGTGAGATCCCCTCTCGCCCGGCTGCCTCGCTCATGCCTGTATCGCTCATTCTAGTCGCCGGAGCTTCGCTCGTCATCGCCATCCGCAACTTCACGATGCGTTCGGCGAGCACGGTTTCCAGTGCGGAATCGGAGGCGAACCATTGCGTGCGACCCGCCGCGCTCATTTTAGGAAAGAGCAGTTGCAGGCGGCTCTCGGCCGCCTGCAACGACAAAGGCTGCGCTCCGTCCGTGCGGCCCACCAAAATCGCGCAGTTGCTCGGGGAGAGCGCATCCACGGCTTGCCGCCGCACGGCATATGCTCCCGCCTCCGCGTCGCTGTCGTCGACCAGTAACGCCACGGCCTCCCGCGCGAGCTGAGCGGCTTGCAACGTTGCGACGATGCCGTCGTCGATTTTCAGCGCTCGCCAAGGCAACCGCTGCGATGCCGTCACCGCCTCTACCACACGAGCTGCGGTCTTCCCCAAAGCGGGATCCAGTTGCCAACGCAGACCGTCGCGATGCAACGCGCCTACCCGCACGCTCGCCACGTCCGGGTTGTCGAAAGCATCCAACAGGTCCGCAAACGGGACGGGGGGCTCAAGCGCCGGCAGGGCGGGCGATTTCAGCGCCCGATCGATGACTCCCGTCAACGCATCCAGCGTCGACTCGTAACTCGCACGAGCTGTCTTGTTTCGGCGTAGTGCAAGCAACCCTTGCGTGCGGTAATCATTCGGAAACGCCGACAAGTCGCTCGCTTGATAGCGAGAAATTGCCTCGGGCAAGGTACAGAGGTCCCAAATAACGGGAACGATCACGTCACCCTTGCCAGTCGCAGCGCTTAAGCGGCGCCGAAAAATGTCGAACTCTTTCGCGCAATATTCGCTATTGAAGTAAGTATTCGAGCAGAACAGCACGATGACGCGCGCCCGGCGGGCCGCGGCGCTTAGCTTTTCCTCCCACACTTGCGCCGTGAGAACGCCGTCGTACATGGCAAAGAAACCTACTGCCGCGGCATCCGGCGCACCCAGGCGCCCACGCACCCTCTCGCGCAAGTCCAGCACGACCTTTTGCAGATACTTCGAGTTGTTGTCTGCCGTGGCGTAACTCGCAAAGAAAGCGTGGCTCATCCTTACCCTCTGTTGGTAACGCGACCGTAGCGGCCATCCAGCGAACGGCGCAATCCCTGCGTAAAAATTACTATCGCGCCTCTTCCTACCAGAAGTAGTAAGACCGATGCGATCAACTACACGGAGGAGCTGACACCTCTCAGAAAGAGCAGAGGCTTAGGCTGGTCGTCGTCTTGCATCGCCGGGTCGAGGGAACGGCCGTGTGCCCGGAGGATGTTCTCGATGCGCCCTGCCGTGCGTCGGGTGATGTTGGCGAATTCAGCATGGTTGGGCGGAGGAAGAGTGTGAACTGCCCTTCCTCCGGTGCCGCCTCCGCCGCCCACCCGACTTCTCTCCTATGGGGATCCCCGGACATCAATCGTTTGCGCCCCCTTGCAACTAGTTACCATAGACTTTGCCACACGACTCCGATAGGAGGAAAACCTGCGCCCGCGGGCACAGTTACCAGGTCGACCAAAAGAATGGAGTCCTTATGATCATCGCATGTTCCGGCCTTTGGCCGGCAGTCGGCCAGAGTCCCGTCGCCCACTGGGGCGACCTGGCCGGCAAGCTCTGGGCGCCCTTCGATTTCGACCGGCCGTTCTTGATCGGTTTGCGCGGGGTCGCTCAGTTCGCCGCCGAAACGCATCAGCCCGTGCACAAGCCCGCCTACGATGACACGTTCGTGCTCCTGGTTCGCGGGGAAGAGCCCTTCGTCTTTCCGGGCGCAACGCACGCCTACCAGAAATTCTCGAAAGCTGCCCCCGACAACGACGGGGACGGCCACGGCGACGTAGGCTCGATTCGCTGCGGCCAATACGTGCTGACCTGCGCTGTCCGGAAGCCCCAACCGATCTTCACGCTCGCGCTCCCCTCCGGCAGCCAGAACATCCCCGCCCACCGGGACTTCGACCATGACGGCGTGATCAGCGAGGAGGAAGCGAAAAGGAGTGTGGAGACCAAGAGGGGCCCTCAAGCGGCGGCCGACGGGCTCTTCGCGACCGCGGTCCTGTTCCACACCGGCTTCGACGCCCCACCCGGTGCCGCACACTCGAGTTCGATTGCCTGTCAGACCACGAACATCAAGTGGCTCGAGCTCTTGGCGTCGAAGGGCAAGGTCATCGACTACCGTCTCGTCAACGCGTGGGATGCGGTTGCGCTCCTCAGCCCAGCGGCACCTGCGCAACCTACCGCCGTCGCCTGACGGACCCTTCCCCCTTCGACACGAGCCCGCGCCAAACACGAGGGAACCATGCACGCAACCGTTAGGGAGATTTTTCCGACCTTCAGCAAGCGCTTCGAGGGCTACGTCCATTGGATGTACTTGGACGTGAAGGGGCTCGTCACCACAGGTATCGGCAACCTGATTGACAGCGAAGAGACCGTCCGAAACCTGCCGTTCACTGACAAGGCGAGCGGTGAAAAGGCAACGGAGTCGCAGATCCTGGACGAATGGCGGCGGCTCAAGAACACCCCGGATCTCGCCGAGAAGGGCCACAAAGCCTGCGAGCCCGTCACCCGGCTCCGGCTGAGCGACGACGCCATCGCCGCTCTCGTGCGAAAGCGCCTGCTCGGCAACGAGGAAGTGCTGAAACAGACGTTTCCGGCGTGGGAAACCTGGCCCGCGGATGCCCAGCTCGGCACGCTGAGTGTCGCCTGGGCGGTTGGCGCCGGCTTCGCCCCCAAGTGGCCCAATTTCACCGCCGCCTGCCGAGCCGCCGATTGGGTCGGCGCCCGCGAGCACTGCAAGCTGCGCGAGGCAGGAAACCCCGGCGTCGTCCCGCGCAACCAAGCCAACGCTCTCCTCTTCACGAACGCGGCGGAAGTCGCGAGGCAGGGGCTCGAGCTAACGAAGCTCTACTATCCGGAGCCGGTCCCTGTCCTGGTCGCGAACGCGCCGGACGCGATCGGGTAACGGTGCGCGGGAGAACATGGCAATGAACTACTGGCTTGAGCATTGTCGAAGGCCGCGGCCACGTCCCGCAACCATCGACTGGGACGTCTTCATTTCGTACCGCTCGGCGGATCGCATTTGGGCCTTGGCGCTCTACGATATGCTGCAGCAATGCGGCTACAAGATCTTCTTGGACCAGTACGTGCTCCAAGCGGGGGGAGGCGTTCTGAGTCAGCTTTCGGCCAATCTGCGACGAAGTGCGAGTGGCGTGATCGTTTGGTCCGAGCGCTCGGAGGATTCGGCGTGGGTCGAGCGCGAGGTGAGCGCGATGGTCGAGCTGAAGGATGCCGGCGCTGGCAGCGCACGCCCGTTTTATTTCATCGCAGCTAAGCTCGATGCGCACCCGCTGCCTGCGCTGCTTACAGGCAGTTTGTACATCGACTTTTCCGCATACCCGGATGGTCCGACTGGCGCGGAGCTCGTCCGGCTGACCAGCGGTCTGCAAGGCGCGAGCCTCGATCCCCCTGCCGTGCAGCGCATCGCCGCGTTCGACAACGAGGTGCGTCAAGAGCCCGCGACGTTGCGCGCGTTCGTGGCTACGGGTCAGTTCGACAAGATTCGGGAACGCGCTCTTGATGACACGGCCGCGTACACGTCCTCGGCCACGCTTCCGGCATTGGCGGCGCAGCTATTGATCAGCGGCGAAAGAATTGACGAAGCCCTGGCAGTTCTGGATCGCGGGCAGGCTCTTTTTCCGCGCTCGATTCGCCTGCGGCAGCTGCGTGGGCTCGCGTTGCGCCGCGCGGGTCGGACGCTCGAGGCCTTGCTCGAACTCGAAAAATTGCGTGCGGATGGCCACAACGACCCAGAGACACTCGGTATTTTGGCGGCCGCGTGGACGGCCTCTTGGAAGCAATCCCAAAATCGCGATCAGCTCGAACGAGCGCGCGACCTGTACGCACAAGCCTTCGAGCGTTCGCCGAGCGACACTTACTCGGGCATCAACGCAGCGTCCAAGTCGGCGATGTTCGGTGAGATGGAGAGGGCCGTGGAGCTCGCGCAGCGCGTGCTCGTGATTTTGCGACGGCAAACAGAGCTGCGCGTCGGTGAACCACCGAGCGACTATTGGGAGCGCGTTACCGAGCCCGAAGCGCTGTTTCTTCTGGGTGAGTTCTCTGACTCGCTGAAGCTCTATCACGCGGCGCGCATCGCTCACCAGGAAGAGAAGGGCAGCATTCGCTCGACCTGGGCGCAGCTCCAGTTGCTGCTTGCGCTGCCCTTGGTGCCAGCGGAGTGGCGTGCGAGGTTTCAGGCCGAGTTCGCGGCATTCGCGGGAGGGTGAGCACCGATGGGAACAAGCATCTTCGGTGTCGGACCTGCACTTGGGCGGTAGGCGATCCCTGCCGAGCAATGCACGCAAGCCCCAGGATAGCTCTTAACAGGTCCCCCCTGGCACGTTCAAGAGACGCGTCGCGATCGGCGCCTGCTTCTGGCAACGCCGCGAGACGCGCTCGTCGCGCGAGGGTGAGGTACGCGACACCCAGGGGTAGGAGCATCTTGACGGAGACCTCAATGCTCTTGACCCAGCCTTCGCCCCTCGTTGCGAGCACGAACGGCCGGATAGCACCGCTTAAGAGCGATCCAACGCCCTGGAGCCGCCAAGGGACACGCGTGCGCCGCAGGCCGGAACGCCGAATGCTGCGGGCCGGAAGAACTTGCACGAGGGCACGACACAAGAGGGCCCCGGCAGCGCCCGTGCTGACGGCACACACCAGATATCGCCAGGCCGTGACGAGGCGAATGACGTCTTCTGAATGGCCGCTGCGGACGAACAGCGCGGGGCCTGCCATCAAGCCAAGCACAAATGGCACGAGCGTCGGCAGAACCCAGTACTCGCGATAGCCCTTCGCTCGTAGCCGGGGTTGAATCCAGCAGATGGCGGTCGCGAACGCAGCAATGGCTCCCGCGATTGGAAACAGCAGCATGATCAGGAACGACCCCGAAATCGGATTGGGCCGACCAACCGCTACGGCGATCAATGTGCCCGCCGCGACGAGAATCAGCAGAAAGAGCGCCAGTAGTCCAAACAGCCAGAGGCCGCCTGCCAGAACGCCCAACGCGTTGCCTTTCACCAGCGCTGGAGATTTGCGGATGCTTTGCGGGTGCATAACCTGGGCGCCTATTCGGGGGTCCTGAGCAAGGGGAGGGTGGGAAATATACCTGCAAAGGCGTTCGAGTTGTCGTCGATTAATGTTCCTAACATTGAAACACTGGCCGCTGAGCCTGTTGAACTCACGGAAACTGGAAGGCCCACGGACTACCAATCGGACGACGCCGAGAATCCCTCTCAAACAAAATCCTATTGCGCCCTGTGTTGCTATGGGTTTACGTCGCCACCACCGGTATCCGGAAATCGAATGGGACATGAAACATGTTGAACAACCTGGACGTCGTCATTTCGTTTGCCACCATCATGTTGGGCGTCAGCATGATTGTGATGGTCCTCACACAAACCATCTCAGCTCTGTTCAATCTGCGTGGAGCCCGGCTCAAAGATGGTCTTGAGGAGCTGTTCCGACAATCCGGCCTGGACGCTGAAAACGCCAAAATCGTGGATTGGATTCTGATGCATCCTCTGGTGTCGGACGGGGTGCTATGGCGCCGCTTAGCACCGGCAATCCATAAACAAGAGCTCCTTGTGCTCATGGAAATGGTGAAAGATAATCCTGAGTTCAAGGAAGTCGAAGCCAAGCTCCAGACAGCTCGCGGGATCGTTGAGCAATGGTTCGATTCCACGATGAATAGGGTGTCTCACAAGTTCGCTGGCTGGATGCGGGGAATCACCATCGGGTTCTCGTTTCTTCTGGCCATCCCCTTGCACCTCGACTCGGAGGACCTGCTTTCACGGTTGTCGTCGAACGCCGAGCTCCGGCAGTCCCTGGTGGGTAGCTCCCAAGCCCTGCAAAGGCGGGCAGAGGCTTACCTGCAAGCAAAAGAAGGCAATGCGACCCCGCAAGGCAATAACGCCGATATCAAGCAACTTCTCGAACAAGCCGATGCCTTCCGCGTCGACCTCAAAAAATCAGGGTTTCAACTTATCCCTAAGCCTGGTGACGACTTTGTCTACTTGGACCATGTCTGGGGCCTGCTGGCCTCCGGGATCCTCTTGAGCCTCGGCGCCCCGTTCTGGTTCAACGTGCTACGGACGGCTAGCACGCTTCGTCCGGTTCTCGCGACCAAGGTGGAGAACGCAGAAGCGCAAGAGGCCAAGAAGTCTTAGGCCTGGGCGCGCAACGAGTCGCCCGCTAACGAGGATCGAGAGGAAGATCAGAACGCAGCCAAGAGCGCAGGTACCAACTTTGCTAGTGCGGGCAAAATCGTCAGCATAAAGAAACGTCCAAGCGCGTCGACGATGTGGGCTGCTGAAACCTCTGCTCGAATCAATGCGAGCATCTTCACGCCTTGCAGCGTGTCGAGAGCCGCCGCGTGGTAAGCTCTCTTTTTGTTCGGGTCAGTTGCCTTCGCTGCTTTAAGATTCAGCCCGACGATGTCCTTGGCTCGCGCCGCAAGGAACGCATCATCCTCAGGCTTCCAGAGGTCATTTTTAAGTTGGTGGCCCGCTTCCTTCAGTGCCTGTTTGATTTCGTTCTCGAGTGCCATGTCTATTCTCCCTATTCGCTAGGCGGCGGTGCCGGTTCTGGTGCGGGCGCTGGAGCCGCTTGCGGCGCGTGCGTGCCAAGCCATTTTTGGCAGTCGGAAATCCAATCGGAAGAGTGCGACTTGGCGCACTGGCAAGCAGGCGAGTCCGCCTCCGCAGTCTCTTCAGAGACATCAATTGTGCACTGTAAGAACGCGTCTTTGGTGACGAGAGATTTCTTCACTGCGTCGTCGCCTAAGAGCGCATATTGGCCGTCCGCTCGGGCAGGCAGATCTGCTGCCCATGCCTTAACTGATGCTGGAACCGAGGCGGTGTGGCAGCAGCCGCAAAGGGCGAACACACTCAGAACCAGGGCCCCGGTCAGTCGAACATTCAAGGCAAGCTTCTTCGGTCGTATCATTTGCATAGTTGTCTCCTCTTCTGATTGGTCAATGCGTCATTCAGAGCGAAGCGAGCTCGAAGTGCATGCCGTCGCGGCGTGTGAAGTGCCCGCCCCAATAAAAGCCTAGCTCATTCGCGATCGTCACGAGCTCACGCACCGAGCCTTTCGTTCCCCGCTGGGCCGGCAGCGCTCCAAGTGGATTCCAAGGAACGTTGATGTCAAACGCGCTACCGTGGGCGTGGGCAGACAGCGTGGTACGTGAGCCGCGAATGAAGCGTGGCGCGTACGAGCCCCCGAACGAGAGCACTAGCCCGCTTAGGGATGCCTGCTCCCAGCGAGCAAACAGCTCCTGAACTTTGGGACCGGCCTTCTTGTGAAATTGCACCTTGCCAGCGTGGGCTTCGAGCACGCTGGCAAGGTGCGGGATATTGAAAACCTGAATATTGTCCTTCGCCCAGTCGCCTAGGATCTGAATGCCCTCCGGGTTCGCCGCCGTCGGTGCCGGTTTGAAGTCAAAAGTGCCGAACAGAGCCTGACGCCGGTTGGCGTCCGCAGCGGCGAAGGCTGGCTTCGGTGGCCAGTCGAGTGAGTCGGGGAGAGCGGGATCGTCAGGGACCAGGTCGAAACCGAGCTGCATGGCAACACCGAAGCTGCGGTTGCCAACGACGCCATCATCTTTCAGTGCGTGGGCTCGCTGGAACGCCTGCGTTGCCTCAAGCGTGCTCTGCCCAAGTTTACCGTCAACCTCTGCCTTGTACGAACCGACCCCGTGGAGGAACGTTTGCCAAGCCGTGACGTCATTGCCGGTAGAACCAAATCGCAGTGTTTGCATCTATAACCTCACTAATTCCGTGGCGCACCGTAACGGTTCCGAGACTCAGGTGGCAATAGGAATTTGTTGTGAAATCTGTGACTGCTCGTGTTGGGTGTGCGCTGGGTGTATGACACTTGAATGACGACATCCACGCTGGGGGACAAGTTTCAGAACGCTCGCAAAAGGTCGGCGGTTCGGACGAGATCTTCAGGACAGGAAACCGTATAGCAGCATCTGGTACACGACTAGAAGGTCGGCGGTTCGGACGAGATTCCTAGGGGCAGAACACATGGCGACATCTGGTACACGACTAGAAAGGCAACGGAATCGCAACAAGTTACTATTGTGCAAGTATGGTTAGGCTTGCTAAGCGGTTCGTCGACGATTGAGAGTCGCTGCCAGAGCACTCCCAAGAAGGTTCAGATTTGGAGTCATGGTGGCTATTGGTAGTTGCACTGAAAGCAGAGGTTAGGTCGCTATGGCGACGTTCGACCTGATTCGGGTCTTGGGTGAGGGATTGCTCGCGATCATGCGCGAAAAATGCCCATTCAAAGCGCTCGAGCTTGGCCCGGACACGCCCTTTGCTCTTGCGTCCCTGACGATGCTTTCGGGGACCGCCGCGTTGAAAGACGGTTTTTATCTGTGCTCCTGGCGGGTGGGGATCGGTGGCGCCCCTCGGAATCTGCCACCGCGGCGGACAACAGAAGGAGAGCTGCGGCGGCCATCACTCCCGTTGGATCTGCATTATCTGCTTATCCCCGCAGCTGCTGATGCCGCGAGGCAGGCCCGAATGTTGGGGTGGTGTCTACGCTTTATGCATGATTTGCCGTCCGTTTCGGGCGAGATGCTCAATCGCTATGCCAGCAACGCGCAGGGCGTGTTTGGCCCCAACGAAAGCGTGGAGATCTTTGCTGATCCATTGGCTCTGGCAGACTATCTGGCGATATGGGATCGCGTTAAGAACGTCTTTCCTGGAGGGATGACGTACCTGGCGCGGATGGTTCTGCTCGACTCGGACATGCCGGAGGCCGTCGCTCCATTGGTCAATGCACGTGTATTTGATCTGCAGCGTCCGGAGGTAACGCGGTGAGTTGGCTCGGCCTCGAAACTCTGACGCTTCAAGCGGGCATTGGCTTGCAGTGCGCAGACGCGTATTCCGGGGTTACCGCGTTGCCGACCGTGCGCTGTAGCATCGTCAATCGAGCCTCAGGGGAGGTCGTGGCTCGTTCGGTGTCAACACCTTCAGGTATTCACCACTGGCCTAGTCTTCCAGCCCGAATCGGCGGTCTTGAGGCCGGAAAGAAGAGCAAGTTCGAAGTCTTGATTGAGGAGCTGAGCGGAAGCTTTCTGCCCTTCCGCATGGCCTGGCCCCTCACAACGACGACAACCGTTGGTGGAGCTCGGCTATGTCGAATTGAGTTGCTAAGCGCACCAGCGCGCCCTGCACCCGCGGGAAGTTCGTCCTTGTTTGCGTCACTCGTGGGTTCAGACCAGGCGCCCGCGGCGTGGGTAAGAGTGGTTCTTAGGAGTGCCAACGGGCGCGAAACGGTGGGCATGAGTGATGCTCGCGGTGTGTTGGCTTTGCACCTGCCGTTCCCTCTTCCGGAACGCTCGGGTAACGGCAACGGCGGTGCATTGCCAACGCCACCCTACGCGTTGGTAACCTGGACATTAGCGCACTCAAAGCTTGTAGCTGAGGGAGCCGAGCTTGCTGCCAGCTCGCTGCCCGGCGGTGTGCGAGCGCCGCTTCGCGACGATTGGCTCGTTCAGCCGAAGGTTGTCGCTCAGAAAACGGCCGGGTTACCGGACGCGATAGATGAGATCCGGTTCGATGCAGGTCAGCCAACCGTCGTGCGAACGGCTGGCTTAGATCCCAATCACTTTGCGTTGAGGCTTTTGTCAGTCTGATCAGTAGTTGAAGGAGATATCCCAATGCCCGAATACCTCGCCCCTGGCGTTTTCATCGAAGAAGTATCCTTTCGCTCCAAGTCCATTGAGGGCGTAAGCACCACAACAACAGGCTTTATCGGCGCCGCGCGCTTTGGCGCGGTAACGGAATCGCCCGACGTGATCACCAGCATAGGCGCCTTTGAGCGTGCCTACGGGGATGGCCAACAGCTGGCGTTTGGAGCGAAGGGCGATCAAATCGCCCACAATTTCCTGTGGCATGCGGCTCGATCATTCTTTGAAGAGGGAGGAAAGCGTCTGTACATCACCAGGGTGTTCCGCCCGCTCAGCGGCGCATACCCCACAGTTCTGACCGAAAAGGTGGGCGCGGTCACTGCCACGGCTCCTTTCTACGCCGACGGCCATGCACGTCTGGCAGTCGGTGATCCAAAGGCGGTTCGGATCGTTGCTCGCTACCCAGGAGGATCAGGCAACCTTCGGGTGCGGTTCACGGTGAAGCTTGGTTCCAACCTGCTTGGCGCCCTCCAGGACCCCAACGACGCAACAAAACTCGTTCCCACCGTCAGTAACCTGCACGATGGGGACGTCGTATGGATTCGGTCCGCATCGCTGTTCCCGGAGGGGCCTTCCACAGTGGGTGTTCCAGCCGCCAAGCTGGTCAGCGAGTTACCCATTTTCGTGGCACGCAAACGAACGGGAGGTGGTTGGGATTTCGTTGATGGGGGGGAGCTTCAGCCGCCGGACTTCGCCCTTTCCGACCTAGCGGTCACGTCTGCTCCGGGTTCGGGTGACGCGATTCGGGCCATCACCCTTTCGGTAGAGATTTTGAGTGCCGACGGCTCGCAGAGTCTGGCGACCTACAGCGGATTGCCACTCGACCCGGCACACAAGACGGGTGGACTCCCAGACTCGATTTTTGAACTCTTTGCTAACGGGTTGGGTGGACGCGGTTTGCCGATCGTGCTCATCAATGAAGATTTGTCGAACGGGGTGGAGCTGCTGGCTGCACTCGATGCTCTAACCACATTCAACTTTGAGTTGACCCCGAAGGAATGGGCCGCCATGAGCCCGAAACAATTGCTCGCGGGGTTGGAGAAGAAGATCGAGCGTGGCATCACGGGTATTGCAAGATTGGACGGCGGCAATGATGGCTTGATGCCGGGGATGACAGAGTATGAAGGCAGCGCCGATCCGGCTTTAGACTATCGCACCGGTCTGAAACAGCTGGAAGATATTGAGGAAATTTCGATTGTCGCCGCGCCCGGTTCAAATTGGAACTACGCGAACCGTGTCGACGACAGCAATGCCATTACTAACCTTTTGATGACCCATGCGGCTTCGATGAAGTATCGAATCGCGGTTATCGACCCGCCTCAAGGGCAGTCAATCGCCGACGTACGCAAGCTGCGAGCCAAACTGGATAGCAAGTATGCGGCCCTCTACTACCCCTGGGTCACGGTCTTTGATCCCATCACACGTCAAACGATTGAGTTGCCACCTTCCGGATTCGTAGCAGGGATTTATGCCCGTAACGACGTCGAGCGCGGAGTTTGGAAGGCGCCCGCCAACGAGGTTGTCCGAGGAGCAATTGGCTTTGAGACACTGATCAATACGGCTCAGCAGGAGGTGCTCAATCCCGAGGGCATCAATTGCTTCAGGTTTTTTGAAGGACGAGGCCTTCGGCTTTGGGGCGCCCGGACGCTGAGTTCCGATCCAGAATGGAAGTACGTCAATCTTCGACGCTACTTCGCGTATTTGGAGCGTTCGATCGACAAGGGCACGCAATGGGCGGTGTTTGAGCCCAACGGTGAAGCGCTCTGGGCCAATGTTCGGGCGACCGTGCGCGACTTCATGATCAACGAGTGGGCTAACGGCGCTCTGCTCGGAGACAAGCCGGAGAAGGCGTTCTTCGTCCGCTGCGATCGTTCAACAATGACACAAAACGATCTCGATAACGGACGTTTGGTGTGTCTGGTTGGTGTGGCGCCGCTCAAGCCCGCCGAGTTTGTCATCTTTCGCGTCGGCCAATGGACGGCCGATCGTCAAAGCTAACCTAGGGAGATTGAATCATGGCTGTCTTTCGCGAACGCCCTTATGTTCAGTTCAACTTCGTTGTCAATCTTGGCGACGGGGTAACCAACACGCCACAGGCTGGCTTTCAAGAGATCAGTGGCATCGGGATGGAGGTCACCATTGCCGAGTATCGCCCTGGCAATTATTCGTTCAACAACGTCATCAAGACAGCAGGCCTGAACAAAGCCACTGATGTGACGATGAAGCGCGGTGTGATTGGATCATTGGATCTCTATAAATGGCTCGATGATGTGCGAAACGGTTCGGTGAACGGTCTTCGCACCGTGACTATCGAACTCAAGAGCGAGGATCGCGCTACGACGGTGCAAACCTGGCGCCTGATCAACGCCCGCATTTCGAAGCACCAGACGGCCGCCCTCAACGCAAAGGGAACCGACGTAGCCATGGAGGAGCTCACGCTCGCCTACGAGCGACTTGAGATGGAATGAGCTGATGCGCCGCGTTCCAGGTATCAAAACTGTTGATGTACCGAGGGTGGCCGATGTCGGGCTGCCACCCATGGACATCGCGGTGTTTGTGGGGTTCGCGGAACGCGGGCCCTTGCACCGCCCCGTCCTGCTTCAGGATGCATCCCAGTATGCCCGGGTGTTTGGTGGAGCCCTTGAGCTCGTTCGGGCGGACGACGGCACGGTGTGCCTGGCCCACCTGAACGCCGCTGTCAACACGTTCTTCGCGGGTGGCGGGCGCAGTTGCTATGTGATCCGCGTCGCTGGGGGCCCGAAGGCAGGCAAAGCGGTGACGGCGCGGCTACAGGTTCCGGGTGTCTCCGTTGTCTGGCGAGCGCAGGCGGGTGGGCCATGGATCGGAAACACCCAAGTGCGGCTACGCGCATCGAGCCCGGGGGCTTGGGCGGATCGCTCAGAGGTGTCGGCCCGCTTGCGCAGCGTGCCCGCGCAAACGAATAGTCTTGTCGCTGCGGGGGAGGTCCTGCGTATTAGCTCGTCGACGTTAGGGTCAGTCGGGTATCTCAGGGTGTCCAAAAGCGGCAACGCACAAGGTTCGCTGGATGCAGAGCTGGCGGCTGGTGCTGTGTGCTGGCGCGCTCGTCCGCCGTCGCCTTCGGTTGCGAGCAGGGAGCCATGGCTGATTGAACGCTTGAGCGTGGATCTAGCTGTGCGTCAGCCGAGTGCGGACGCCCTGTCTTCCGGAGCGCGCCGCTGGCAGCGTGATGACTGTGGGTTGGCCTTCGGCACAGGCAAGACTTTGCCTTGGTTTGAATCCGATCTGGCGGAGCGCTTCGATGCTGGACTTGGGATGCCCGATTCGGACTGGCCTTGCGCGGGTATGTTGTCGGCAGAGGTTGTCGGCGCGGAGGGCAGCCTAGAATCAGTGCCCGCCGAGTGGATGATCATTCCGGACGGCTTGGGAGCGTTTTTCGAAACCTGGCAAGCTGCGGAGATCGGGACCGGTGACGCACTGGAACGCAACGGGTTGGCCGTCTTCGAGGCTGAGCTGTTTGTCGACCCCGCTTGGTCAAGTGATCTGTATGGCGATCTGTTGCTCAATTGGGCCGACCACGTGCGCTTTCTGGGTGCCAGCCCGCGCGCACTAAAAGGCTTGCACGCCCTACTTGGCTTTCAGGACAGCAAGGTGCGCGATGCCACCTGGATAGCCGTACCTGATGCCGGTCACACGGGTTGGGAAATGGATGAAGCACTGCAGGTTGCGAACGGTTTTCTGACACTTCAGGCTGACCCGCCTTGCGATTGTGAACCGGCAGTTTTTGGTCGCTGCGAGCCGCCACCGCCACGGCCGCCTGCCGCGCCGGAACTCACGTTGCCCAAGGTCATCCCAGCAGAGGTCGAGTGGAACTTGTATCTTCAGCCAGCGCCTGACGCAGGTGCAGCGGAAGGTTCGACCAATGCAATTGTCCGCGTTGAGGTGGAGATTGCGGCATCGGCGGACTTTTCAGATCGGCGTCCGCTGCCGTTGGGCCTCGCTCCGGGAGCGGAGCTACCGAACCCACGCGAAGAAATTCCTGCCTGGGCATTTGTGGTGCCCACGAAGGTGGCGCTGAGGCTCCCCGTGGGCGTCTACTTTATGCGCGCCCGTACCTGGCGATCGCTTAAGTTTTTGCGCAGTCAGCAAGATGGCACCACCCGGGAAGTAGTCTCAGTCTTAGCGAGCGCTTGGTCTCAGCCTTCCATGACCATCACAAGGAGTGAAACGCGACAACTGCTACCAGCTCCAAAAGTCGACGAAGCTTCGGTTGCGTTCCAGGTACACGCTGCGCTGCTCGATCTGGCAAGCGCTAGCCGTGAGCATTTTGCGCTACTCTCCGCGCCTTCGACATGGAAGGAGGCTGACCTCGCTGAACACGTGCGGCTGCTGCGGCAGCGTGTTGAGAGGCGCCAAGATAGCGCTCAGGCGCTGAGTTTCGCCGCGATTCACCACCCCTGGCTCACGCAGATTGATTGGGATGGGCGAGTGTGGGGCCGCCCGCCTGAGGGGGCGTTGCTGGCTCAATATGCCTCCAGAACACGCGCCAAGGGTTGCTGGGTTGCGCCAGGGCTCGACACGTTGATACTGACGAAAGGCTTGGAAAGCACGCTCGATCCGAGTGCGCTGGAAGCCTCAGGCTGCAACCCTATCGAGTCGCGCCCGCGCGGTATCAGCGCCACGGGTGCGGCAACGCTGGCGACGGACGCGGATTGGTCGGCCATCGGTGTGAGGTGCCTTTTCATCCTTTTACGCAAACTGGTGCGTCGGGAAGGTGAACGTTTTGCCTTCGAACCCAACGACCAGTCGCAGCGCCGCAGTCTTGAACACACTTTCAATGAACTCCTGCGACGCCTTCTGCAGGCGGGCGCACTGCGGGGAGCTCGCGCGGAGGAAGCCTACCAACTGCGCACCGCGAGCGGGACGGAATTGCAACGAGAGATTGAGCGAGGTCAGTGCAGTTTGGAAGTTCGGGTGGCGCCATCGCGGCCGCTACGTTTTCTGACGTTGTATGCCGTGCGCAGTGCCGAGCAGCTTCGGCTTGAGGAGCGAATCTAAGGTTATGGCTGACGCTCTCCGCAGTGTGCCGATGCCTGCATTCAATTTCCGGGTCGCGATAGTTCGCGATGATGGCAGTTCCCCATTGGCAGAGTCGGCATTCTCTGAATGCGACGGCCTTGAGATTTCTCAAGAGGTTAAGAGCTTGCGAGAGGGTGGCAACCCTGGGCGCGTGCATCGGCTCTCTGGGCCCGTCGCTTTCGGTCAATTGGGGCTTAAAAGAGGGGTTACCAGGGGCGCGGATCTTTGGAAGTGGTTTGGTGACAGTCTCTTGGATCCCGGGCTGCGCGCGAGCGTGACCGTGACGACGTTCATGCAAGATGGAACGACCGAATGGGGATGCTTTCGGCTCAGTCGCTGTCTGCCGGTGAAGCTCAAGGCACCGATGTTGAACGCCCGCGACGGAGCGATCGCGGTTGAGGAAATGCAGATCGCTTACGAGTCCTTCATTTGGGAGTTCAAAGGACTATGAACGAGCTTACTGTCCAACGGGCTCATCTGATCGAGTTGAACAAGACGATGACGGATATTGCATCTGGAGCACAGAAGGTGCCAGTGCAGTTCAACACGGAAACTTTGAAGCTGTCCTATTCGAATCAGGTCCAGGGTCAGAATAACGCGTCCGCGAAGGAGAGTGCGGGAAACCGCGGTGCGGCAAATCAGAGCGAGGCGGCGGCGCGTCAGTTTATTGGGCAGGGAACAACTAAGCTTTCCCTCCAGCTCTGGTTTGATGTCACTGCCGCGACGGAGCCAGCGTTCAAGGTAGATGACGTGCGGCTCCTGACCGCCAAAGTCATCTATTTCATGAAGCCGTCCGACTCCAGCGCAAGCGGGACCGGAGCGGGGCAACTGGTTCCGCCGGGAGTACGGTTTCAGTGGGGGAGCTTTCTATTTGACGGTATTGTGGAGTCGATTGAAGAGAGCATCGAGCTGTTCTCTCCCATTGGGAAAGCGCTCCGAGCCAGCATTTCGCTCACAATAGTCGGGCAGAGCTTGCTGCTGCCCAAGAGCGCGGCGGGTAGCTCCGGCGTCCAGCCAGGCATACGAGAACTTGTTAGCGGTCAGAGCGGTGGGTCGTTGCAGCAGCTGTGTGGAGCGTTGGGCGTTGCAGGCGCCCAGCCGGGGAAGGCAGCAGGCGGTAGCGCGTCAGGTGCCGGGATGGTTGGCGGTGGTGTGAGTTCAACTAGCTCGCAGGGGGCAGGTGCCGGGCCCCGCAGTTGGCAACAGGTGGCGTTGGCCAATGGCATCGAAAATCCTAGGTCCCTTCGGCCTGGACAACTGATCGACTTTGCGGCTCGGCGCGCGTTGATCGTGACGGAGTGAGGGATTGGGATGGCGGTCGTTATCCAAGAGTTTGAGTTTAGCCACGAGGTGCCCGCCCAGGCTACTCCAGCGGTTGCCCCGTCGCCCTCCGAACCCGTGTCGAATGTTCCCTCGGGAATCGAGCTTCAGCGTCGCGAGCAGGATCGCCGTGAGCGGATGCTTCGCCTTTATCCACACTGACGGTTGACTGTATGTCTGAAGTTTCCATTCCCATTGCGTCTGCCAAACCGATGCTGAGCATCGATGGTCAAGACGCGCCGGAACTCGATACTGCTCTATTCGAGCTGGTAGTGGCAGAGCGTAGCGATGGACTTGCGCGCGCAGAGGTAGCGTTCGGCAACTGGGGTACCGTCGATGGCAGTTCCGGCTACACGTTGTTTGATCGCCGAAAACTCGAATTTGGTAAGCGCCTCGAAGTGCGGATTGCGGGTACACGCGTCTTCACGGGCAGAATCATGGCGCTCGAGGGTTTGTTTCCGAAGAGCGGTGCTGGCAACGCCGAACTGCTCGTGCTTGCGGAGGATAAGCTTCAGGATCTGCGTATGACACGTCGAACGCGAAGCTTTGCGCAGATGTCGGATGGCGATGTGGCTAGGAGCCTCGCCAGCGACCATGGGCTTCGCGCCGAGATCAACTTGAGCGGTCCGACGCATGTCGTGCTGACGCAGGTCAACCAAAGCGATCTAGCCTTCCTGCGCGATCGGGCCCGCGCCCTCAACGCAGAAATTTGGGTCGATGATGACACACTGCATGTTGCGCAACGTCCGTCCCGCAACAGCGGTGCGGCAATTGCGCTCAGCTACGGGACGAGTTTGCAGAGCTTCACGGTGCGTGCTGACCTCGCAGGTCAGCGCACCAGCCTCTCGGTGTCAGGCTGGAGCCCAGCAGACAAGCAAGCAGTTCACGAAGAGGCGAGTGCGAGCGTCTTATCGAGTGAGCTTGAGGGTGGCGATGGAGGGATCAGCATATTGCAACAAGTTTTGGGCGCGCGAAGCGACAGTGTCTCTCACCTGATGCCTGCCAACGCCGATGAAGCGCGTGGGATCGCGGAGGCTTGGTTGCGTCAGCTGGGTCGGCGTTTCGTGTGCGGTCGCGGGACAGCGCGACCCGAAGCTCAGCTGCGCGTGGGCAAACACGTCGATTTGGGTGGCGTGGGCCCGATGTTCAGCGGCCTCTACACACTCACCGAGGTCTCGCATCGCTTTGATGTGGCGCAAGGGCTCAGAAGTGAATTCGCCGTGGAACGACCCGCTATCGGTCGGTCCTAGTCTGGACTGAGAGAAGCCTATGTTTGATAGCACACCAACAGAAGCTCTGATTCAAAGCCGCCTGCCAACGGGCTGGGGTGGTCTTTGGTATGGGTGTTATCCAGCGCTTGTCACCGACATCCAAGATCCAGATAGTCAAGGACGCGTTAAGGTGAGCCTGCCTTGGAGCCCCGACACGAGCGGCGGCAAATACGAAGTCTGGGCGCGCTTAGCTACGTTGTTTGCGGGCAACAATCGTGGAAGTTGGTTCATTCCGGACGTCGACGATGAAGTGTTGATCGTCTTTGAGGCAGGCGATCCACGGTATCCGTGCGTCATTGGCGGGATGTGGAATGGGAAAGACGCGCCCCCTGAGTCCATGGATAGCAGCAACAACACGAAAGTGATTCGAAGTCGCAACGGTGTAAAAGTTACGCTCGACGATCAAAATGGACAAGAGCAGCTGATTCTTGAAACGCCGGGTGGTTGCACGGTCACGCTGAAGGACGGCCCCGGCAGCGTGGAAATGAAAGACTCGAATGGCAACAGTGTGAAGCTTGAGTCTGCGGGGATCACCCTCACTACCTCTGCCAAAGTGACGATCAACGCGAGTCAGCTAGAAGTGTCCGCGGGCATGGTCAGTGTCAGTGCGGGGATGTCAACCTTCTCCGGCGTGGCTCAGGCCGACACGGTGATCACGAACACCATTATTGCCTCTACGTACACACCCGGAGCGGGGAATATTCTATGAGTCCCAATCACTCCTTGCGTTGGGTGGCGGCGGAATCCTTTGTGACATCCCCGGTCGCCGCGGCGCCGTCGATTTTACGCTTCGCGAGCGATGATTTCATGGATCGAATGCTGCGCACGCTCGCCGATCGACCGCAGGATTTGCCTGAATTTCGCGCCAGGCCCGAAAGCTGTCATGCACCCGGTCCGAAGGCTGCACCGCTGCCAGATCCCGCTAGTGCCAGGAGATCGATCGCCGCCCGCACGTTAGAACGTAAGAAAGTACTGAAGGGTTTTGAACGCGCTCGTGCGCCAGCGCTAGCTAAGAGCGTCGAACCGCTCAAGCTCTTTCAACCGATTCACCAGCGTTTCTACCTTGCGACAGCGCATCTGGTGTGTGAGCTGCCGGGCCTGCCACCGCGGAAAACGAACACGGGCGATCGCACGGGTTTCGTGATCCGGCGGCTGTTCAAGAACGTCGAGCATGGGTTTGTGAAGGGCGCTGCGGGTCGAGGGGTTTGGGTACCGATTGCAGACGCCCATCATCATCTGGCGAGCGGAGAATCGCTGTTGCCGGTGTTCCCGATGGGATACTCGCCGCCGAATGGACCGCCGCGTTCGCTGTACGGCGGTTTGATCCCGGTCGCTCAGCACGACGCCTACGTATTCGCCGCAATCGCGGAAGCGCCAGTCGATCCAAAGCAGGAGTTCAGCGGCTCATCGACGGCTGATGAGCTCAAGGCCTTGGCAATGACCAAGGTGATCGCGCCCTGGCAGGCGCTTCTCGGCACCGCCGCGAGTGGCGTTGCCAGCGTGACCGCGCCAGCAACAACGGCAGATCCTCCCTGGGAGGACAAGCGGGTAGGGGGACAATTGCAAGATGCCCACAAGCCGTTGAACACGCAGTTGGTTGAGGGATCTTGGCGTGTACTTCAGGAGATCCGCGAGTGGCTGCAAACGGTCTTCCCGGATCAGCTTGAAGCGCCGCCAGCCTCAGGAAAAGTTCGGGCATTGTTCGACCTCTTGGGCAAGGTGCGTTGGACGCCAAGCGAGCAACAAGCCGTTAAGCCTTTCCTTGAAGCCTCCGCCTACACACCAACGTTCTCAGGGTCTCTGCTCGAAGCGGTGCGAGCAATGACAGATCAAATGTCGGCAGCGCTGGACGCGAACGAGCAGAGGTGGCAACCAAAGCCTCTAAATAAAGGCACTTGGCCCAATTTTGCTTTCCCTTTGGCGCTCGCATTTTCGCAGCCTCCGACTGCACACTCGCCGCTCGGCGCTGTCCCCGACCCGGCTGTGTTTGGAACGGCGGAGCAAGCCTATTGGGAGGCGCTTATGATGCACAACGATCCCAAGTTGGTGTCGTTGCTCATGGCGATCCACGAAGCGATCGACGAGGCAGAGCGTGAAGGCAAGCTGCCTAGTCACCATCCGCAGGTGACTTCCGCCGCCGCTCTTGCAAAAGCCCTTGCCAAAAAGGATGAGGACCCGGTGGGGCCGGCCCGCTTTGTACTGCGCTTCGTCCATCTGCGCTGCGACTGTGGCCCGCTGTCCCCTGCGGTGATCTCGGCTCCGAGCGAGGAGTTTCAGTTGGCGGGCTTCTTCGATCCAGATGCGCCGCTCCGTCCGATTCGAATTGCACTCCCTTTCGACACCACGCCAGGGGGCCTACGCAAGTACACGAAGAACAGCGCGTTCATCGTTTCAGATGTGCTGTGCGGTCAGATGAAACGCCTGCGCTCGCTCGGATTTGGGGATTTGGTGCTGTCGGTGCTGCCTTGGCCCTTCCACAAAGACCTGAAATTCGAAACTGATGACGGCCCGTGTGGCGGGGAAGATCGCTTCGGAATGATCTGCTCCCTTTCCATCCCGATCATCACGATCGTTGCATTTGTGCTGTTGATCGTGATCGCGGCGCTGCTCGATCTGATCTTTCACTGGCTGCCGTTCCTATTGGTGTGTTTTCCCGTGCGGAAGCTGAAGGCAAAACCATGAATGACGCGGATATTTATGGCCGTGGGGTAGGTTTTCCGCTTCGCGTGGGACCAGACGGCCGACTCGCTTGGTCTTCCGGGGAAGCGAACGTACGCGAGGCGCTGCGGTTGGTTTTGCTGACCGGCGCAGGTGAGCGTCTGCGTCGACCCGACTTCGGTGCTGGGCTCGAGCGTTTCCTGTTCGAGCCGAACACCCCGGCCACCTGGCGCTCAATCGAGGAGTGTATTCGTCGGTCCGTGGGGCGTTTCGAACGCCGTTTACGGATCGATCATATCGAGGTTAGCGCCGACCCTCAGAATCCAGAGGCTGCCTTGGCCACACTCACCTTTACGCTTGTAGCTAACGCTCAGACCGGGCGCACTAGCCTGTCCATTCCACTGCGTGGCTCCTGAAACGAGACGCCTGAGTATGCCCATCAAGCTTCCAGTCATCGACGATCGCACTTACGAACAACTGGTGTCGGACGCGCTAGCACGCATACCAGTACACACGCCGGAGTGGACACACACTGGGGGCGCCGATCCCGGCGTCACCCTGGTGGAGTTATTCGGCTTCATGGCAGAAACGCTGCTTTACCGCGCGAATCTGATCCCGGATCGCAATCGGTTGAAGTTTCTGCAGTTGCTGGGACAACCGTTGCGCCCGGCAAGTTCGGCCAGGGGTCTGGTCGCATTGCTCAACAATAACGGCGAGCGCCGCAACTTCACGTTGCCGAAGGGTCTGATTTTCTACGCGGGGGCGCTGCCTTTTCGAGGGGAAGCCGGCTTGGATGTGCCACCTGTTGAAGGGTTTGCGTGCATCAAGCAAATCACACTCGATCCCGATCCCGCTTTGGTCGATTACTACCGTCAGCTCTACGAGGCGACGGGGCGGGATTTTGGTGGCCTAGATGCAACCGATGACATTGCGCCGATTCTCTACGAAACCGTCGCCGCCAACGATGTGGCCTCAGGCTTGGATGTGGGAACCCAAGCCGTGGACGGCGCGCTCTGGATCGCGTTGCTCCTGCCAACAGGGGAAACGAAGAAGCAACGGATCCGTGAACAACTCGCTGGACGCACGCTCTCCATCGGTCTCTCCCCGCGCCCGAGTGACGTGTCGGCGCGCTTAGTTCCGGGTTCGCCTGCCAATCCACCGCCGTCGTTGGAGGTCTGGATGCCCGCTCTCGACGTTGCTTCCGGGACGCTCAATTCAGCGCCCTTTCGGCGTCTTGATTCACTGGCCCCGGAAGGGTTTCCGGATCGTTCGGGGATTCTTCAAGTGACGATGCCTTCGGACCCGGCGCAGATCGCCAGTTGGCCGGAAGCGGAGCCACTCGAAGCCGGTGTCGGCGATCTACCGCCGCTGCTCACCGATGATGGTCTGGCGAGTCGCGTTCTCACCTGGTTGCGGATTGATGGTCTAGCCAATGCTGGCGTGCGCTTGGCCTGGGTGGGTCTGCACTGTGTTCCGGTGACGCAGCGGTATCACGTCGCGAGTGAACGCCTTGCGCCCGGAACGGGTGAATCAGACCAAGGCTGCCGGCTCGCTCAACGCCAGGTCCTGGCCGAGTCGCTGGAGCTTCAGGTGGCTGGCGAGCCTTGGATTCTGACGGATGAGTTGGCCGCCGCACCGCGCGAAGATCAGAAGGGCGCGAAAGTGTTCGCACTCGACGCAGAAGACGGGTTGCTGCGTTTCGGAAGTGGTGAACATGGCGCACGCCCGGCCACGGCAGCGAGCATGACGGCGAGCTACGATTGGTCGGCGGGGAACCTCGGAAACGTTGCCGTCGACGCTATCAACCGCGGAGATAATCTGCCGTCAGGCTTTAAGGTAAGGAACCCGATGCCCACCGAAGGCGGAACGGGTGCCGAGACAGCGGATGCCGCTGAACGTCGGATCCCGCTCTATCTGCGCAATCGTGATCGCGCGGTCAGCGTCAGTGATTTTCAGGAGATTTTGCACGACGTACCGGGTGCTGATGTCGGGCGGATTGAGATCCTGTCCGCGTGGCATCCCGAACTATCGCCAGCGTTGCCCGGTGACCAACCGGGAGTGGTGACGATCATGGTGATCCCCCGCACGGACGCAAAACGGCCCGACGCACCTTTGCCAAACGCCGAGTTTATCAATGCCCTCTGCACGCACTTGGCGCCCCGTCGGCTCGTCACCTGCGAAGTACTGCTGCGTGCTCCTGCCTATGTACCCGTCTGGATCAGCATTGGGATCGACATCGTGGCTGGTGAATCCCTTGCTATTGTGCGCGAACGGGTGCGCGCCTCGCTCCGGAACTATCTATCGCCTCTGCCGCTTTCGGTGCGTGGTGTCGCGAGTTCAGCGCCCGGGCTTGAACAAGGTTGGCCGCTGTTCCGAAGTGTGACGGCGCTTGAGTTGGCGGCGGTAGTCGCCCGTGCCGCCGGCGTAGCGGGGGTTTCGAGTTTGTTGCTGGGTGATGGAGCTGGCGCGACCCGCGATAGCGTGGCGATGCACGGTCTGCAGCTTCCATTTATCGCGGGGTTGGCGGTGACTCAGGGCGAGTCCGTACCGCTCACAGATCTGAGTGGCCGGGATCGGATCGACGACGAGCCCGGGGGTGGCAAGGCGGGCAAATCCCGCAGAGCGCGCAGGTTGCCGGTTCCCAAGATCCCGGATGGGTGCTGATCATGGACGCAAACGAAACTCGTTACCGGACGTTGGTAACCCAGAACGACTGGGAGGTTCAGGCTCGGTCAGAAAATCAGCAATTAAAGTGGAGCGACAAGGTGCGGGGGCTCACTCTCCAACCACTCTTGTTCGAATTCAAACCTGCTGAACAGGCCGTGATGCCCCCCGACGAACCAGGGCGCGGAGGGGCCTTCGACGCCTACGGCAATCTCTATTCTCTAGCCCCCGGGCGGCTCGCCATTCGCGTTCGTTCGGCGGGCAGTGGCGAAGTCTCGCCGTTTTGGCCAACAGGGGCTGCGACCCAAGATGGCGTCAGAGCGATTGAAGGCCTGCAGCGCGGTACCCGTGGCGCCACTACAGGTAACGGCGAGTGGGGTTTTCACCCGGATTTGGAAAGCGTTCCTCCTCCTGATGTGAGCCTGGATGCTCTCGTGGTGACTGTTCGGCACTATTTGGTAGCAGCTTCCAGGCAGGCGGGAGGGTTGTTGATCTTTGACCTGCACGGTGCTGGGCCTCCGCTGTTCCAGCCCTGGCCTGAGATGCGCAGTTGGCCAGAGGGGCAGGGCGTCACGTCCATGGTCGCGCTGGACGACGGCGGCGTTGCTGTACTCGCGGGCAGCACCATCTATCGGTTGGGGGCGTCGTTGAAGCCCTTGGTCCCGGTGAAGCCCGCTCCCTTTTTTGCGCCACTTAGACCCGCTTCGCCCCCACCGGAATCTCAAGTGCAGCGTTCCACAACCGAGCCATGCAAGCTCGACTTGAGCGGCGCTCTGGGTCAAGGCGCGGAAGCCACTGCCTTGGCGCTCAGCGGCGCACGATTGATCATGCTGAGCGAATCCCCGTTGGGTGCGGGCAACGTCTCGCTCCGCGTGCTGGGCTTGGATGGTGTTGTTGTCCCTGTCAGCGCTTCGGGCGTCACGAACGGCTTCGTCGAGCTCAATGAACTCATCGAGCATGCCGGAGGAACTCGACCCCTTTTGGCGGCTCACGCGGTCGCTGTTCATGTGGACCCTGAAACCAGTGACGGCTTCTCGATCTTCGTGATCGCCAAGGCTGGCGATCAGGCCTTCCGTTTTGTCGGCACTTTCACCGGCAAAGTGTTCGAGCTGACGCTTAAGCACGAGTACTGGCCCATGCGGCGCTATGACTCCCTGGGGCTAGCGGTGTTGCCCTCTGGCACGCAGCTCCACGGTTACCCTCTGGCACGTCTATTCTATGCTAGCGAAGGCCGTTGGGCTCCACTCTTGCAATTGGCACGACCCCGTTTCGAATTAGAGGGGAAGCTCCTCACTCCAGTCTGGGATGGGGGCGTCGATGGTTGCGAGTGGCATCGCTTTATGCTCGACATGAGCCTGCCACCGGGCACCTCGGTAACGGTAGAGACGCGGACCGCCGACGGTCCTGATGGTAAAAGTATCGAGCGCGAACCGTTTCTGCCCGAGCCCGCCCTGATCCAAAGTGCTCGCGGCAGTGAGCAAGCCTGGCAAGATGCGAGCGAGCTCGACCGGAGGCAGGGGATAGCCACCTGGGAAACGCTGCTGCAATCCGCAAAGCATCGCTGGTTTCAGGCGCGGTTGACGATCCGTGGCGACGGCCAGCACTCGCCGGTGCTTCGTGCACTCCGCGTTTGGTATCCGCGTTTTTCTTACGCACGCAACTATTTGCCGCCGATCTATCGGGAAGATGCGATCAGTGCCGATTTCCTTGACCGTTTTCTAGCCCTCTTCGAGGGTGATTTCACGCGTTGGGAAGATCGCATTGCAGCGGCCGAGCTGCTTTGCGACGCGCGCACGGCTCCGGGTCAGACATTGGAGTGGCTTGCTACGTGGATTGGCCTGTCCTTCGATGCAGCAGATACGGATCTGGCGCGTCGAAGGTTGTTGATTCGCTACGCGGTGCGCAGCTATTCCCGGCGCGGATCGGTGCTCGGGCTGCTGTTGGCCTCCACGCTGGCTTGGGAGCCCAACATCAAGGAGGAGTGGTTGAGCGATCCGATCACGCTCACGTTGCGTCAGCGTGGCGTGCGCCTGCAAGAATTCTTCAGTCGAGTTAACGCTCTTCCGAAGACGGCGTGGTCGCCGGCGGAGGGTCGTAGTCAGCTAGTCTGTCGGCTTTCTGAGCAGAGAGCTGAACTCGCGACCGATATCGAGGGGGCCAATTCGCTTCTAGGCACCAGTCCTCAGCGTAGCAAGCGGTTGCTCCAGGTCTTAGGTTTTATTCCCCGAGCAGCGGCCGAAGAAGATGGCTTGTGGCGGGCATGGCAAACGTGGTCTCCCGAACCAGTAGCTCTGCCGACTGATGAGCCAACCTCGACCGCGGCGAGTGTGGACTTCGCGGCCTACCTCAAGGAAAGTCAGCCTTGTGCACCCCTCCGACAACGCTGGCAGGATTTCCTGTCGCGGCGTCATCGGCGCATTTCGGCGCTCAATGCCGAATGGGGTGCAGCTTGGCGTGGTTTCGAGCGCATCCCATCGCCGATCGCCATCCCAGGCGCGCCTGCGGCTCTTTTGGATTGGCATCGCTTCGAAGCCCAGGTGTTGCGTGCCCAACCTCACGCCCATCGGTTTCGTGTGGTGTTGCCGGTGCCTACGGGCACCTTCGATGTCGATGATCTCGTGAGGCGTCGAACTTCCGTGCTGCGCGTTATCGAGCGCGAGAAGCCAGCCCACACCGTCGCCGAAGTTCGTTTTGGATTTGAGTTGTTCAGCGTGGGCGAAGCCCGCTTGGGGTTGGACACCCAGCTGGAACACGGCCTCGCGCGGCGGCCTGAGCTCAAGCTGCTAAGCCGCGCGGTGCTTGGGCGCACGGAACTCGGTACCGCACGTTTGAACTCCACACGACCTCAAGCTCCGCCGGACCGTGTTGGTCTGGATCGGGGCGAACCCTTCAAATCGCCGACTGCCTAAAGGAAAATTCAAATGGGATGCTGCTCCGACACCAACTTCACTTCTGCTCCGGACGCTGAGATCGATCCCTCCGAGCGCGTTAATTACACCTTTGGGATGGTGCTTGGGGTCGACGATTTCAAGCAGGAGCAGGCTTGGCTCGCCGGGCGTGACGAACGCGCTCTGCGTGAAACGATCGGTTATGGAGTGCTTGCCGGTTTGGATGTGCACGTCCAGCCGGGTACTGACACCGGCAGCCTGGAGATCCGGGTGAGCCCCGGGCTTGCTGCGGCTCCCGATGGAAAGCTGATCAGCGTCCCCAGCACTCAGTGCGGTCGGTTGGATACGTGGCTCAAAGGACCTGGCCTGCAAGACCCCATCACCTCCGGTTCTCGGACGGCCTATTTGGTGTTAGCCTATGCGGATCGTACCGGGACACCCGTACCCATCCCAGGTGAACCTTGTCGTGACGAGAGCGCGCAGCAGGCGGATTCCCGCATCGCCGACGGTTTTACCCTGGAGCTACACTGGGACCGCCCATCCACCGAAGAGGACGATGCGCTGCATAACTTGGTGGTGTGGTTGCGAAAGGTTGAGGTCCAAGATGCCCCCGACGAGGGCACGAGTGTTTCGATCACTCAATTCCAGGAAGCTGTTGAGAGCCTACAGCTCACAGGCACCGATGGTTCAACTGGGACATGGGGGTCTGCTGGGAAACTCCTGGTGATCCCTCGATCCAAGTACCAGGAGTACCTTTCGGCTGCTTTCGATGTGTGGGTTCGAAAGCAACGTCTAGTGCACTTGGCCAAGCATGGACCTGTGCAGCTTGAGGCCGGCAAAGGAACAGCTGAGCGCTCGGTGCAGCTGGCGCAACTCAGTTTCGCGTTGGACAGCGGAGGCCGGCTAGTTCCGAGTGGAACACCGTCAGTCCTTGCGCACGTCGATATCCTCGGTCGCCCCCAGCTGCTTCACCTGCGTTTCTTGCAGGATTGGCTACTGTCCAACGCTGAGAACGACGCACCGCGCGAAGCCTTCTACGTGATTGATCGTGAAGATCCTCGCTTGCCAAACGCGCAAAACTTATTCTCGACGTTTTTCAGTTCAGACGAAACCGCGACCCAAGCGCAAACGCACGGCCCCATGGCACGTGTCGACCAAGTCGACCTGAACACGGCAAGGATTACGCCGGCACAATTGTTTGGCAGGACTGACAGTGAGGACGGCCAAGCAGCAGGCGACTACTACGGGCCGAATATGACGGCACCGATCCCCGTGACTGACGGCGGAACGGGCCAAGCGGACCGCCCCCAGAACGGACAGATCCTAGTTGGAATCGGTGAGGGGACCGATGAGTCGGGCGTGCATAGCGACGGCGTGTTCACCCTTGCGAGCGTTCTCGCCAAGACCCCGGAGGAAGGCGCTTCAGGTACTGCCAACATTGTCGTCGAACACGACATGTCCTACAACATTGTACTCAACACGATTCAGGACATTTATCGCGAGGCAACGCCGACGTTTGCCAGCGTGAATCTGACGGAGCTGCCATCAACGTTGCTCGCGACGAACTCCGACGGAAAAGTCATCGCGGCTCATGTTACGCCAAAGGAGGGCGGAGGCGTCGTTGTGGAAATCGCTAGCGAGGCGGACAAGTACGAGATCGTTCTCGATACCGTCCAGCCTCTCGCCTCAAGCTCCACGCCGACGTTTGTCTCCGTGAATCTGACGGAGCTGCCATCGAAGTTGCTCGCGACGAACTCCGACGGGAAAGTCATCGCGGCTCATGTTACGCCAAAGGAGGGCGGAGGCGTCGTTGTGGAAATCGCTAGCGAGGCGGACAAGTACGAGATCGTTCTCGATACCGTCCAGCCTCTTGGCCCAAGTGCCACGCCAACGTTTGTCAGCGTGAATCTGACGGAGGTCAAAGGCATGCTGCTAGCGACAAATAGCGCGGGCACCGTCGTGGGCGCGCAGCCTTGGGACGGCAAGCCGATCAACCCCGAGACGCCCCGTTATTATGCTCCAGGGCAAGCAGCAGCGGTTCGCATCGTGGACGGTGGAACAGGCCAGCAGGGTGTTCCGAAGGCGTTACAGGTATTGGTGGGTCGCAATGACGCCGCCGAGACGAACGAAAACTTTGTCCTCGCCACGTTGGTTGGCGGCCGAAACATGTCAGTCTCGCTCCAACCACCGCCGACAGACTCGGATAGCACCGATTGGCAATTGATGATCGACTTCAAAGGGCGTGGGCCTGGCGGTGTCGAGTTTCCGTTGAAACCCGTCCAAGGCGGGACGGGTCTAACAGTTGAACCCAAAGCGGGGCAGGTCTTGGTGGGCGCTGGAGACGGAGCGTACACGCTCACTCAAATCGAGGGAGCGGGCAGCGTTACCGTTGGGGTGACGGAGACCGGTGCGATCGCATTGGATACCACGCAAGACCTGCGGGTGGGGGCGATGCCAAGGTTCGAGAATCTGTTGCTGACGAATCCGTCACAGGGTCCATCTACGCATCGCCTCGGTTGGAACAGCGATAGTCAGTCGATTATGGTGGAAGAGTCGCCGACATCGGGTGTTCGCGCGATTCGAATCATTCCGCTGGGCGGACAAGTGGTGGACGATGGGAGGTTGGAGGGCGAGGTAGTTGTCGTCATGGGACCAGGTGGGGTCCAATTGCCACGGCCAGAGACGGACGGGTTCATCAACGGACGGGTGTTGGTCCTGAAGAACTTGCAAGACCCAGCGCTTCCGGGCCCAGTGCGACCGGGCCCAGTGCGGCCCGACCCAATGTTGCAGGGCACGGTGGAGATCCTCGGAGTCGGGATTCGCGAGCAACTTTCCCTTCAGCCGGGTCAGGCCGTGACGCTGATAGCGTCTACACAAATCGGACAATGGCTCGTGATTGGACGAGGTTGAGCATGGCCACCACCGGTACCATTTGGCTGAATGAGCCCGTTACGATACCCAGTTCTCAACGCACGGCTTTCTTCAACGGTCGCTTGCTTTCCGCCGAGGATCTGCAGCGTGAGCAAAGCCTGCGTGAAATGGGCCAAAATCAGCTGGCCCGGCTGATTGGGTGCGGAGTTCAGCAAGGGCTAGAAGTGGTAGGGCAGCAGAACAAAAGCGTCGTAACGATTGGGCCTGGCCTCGGGGTGAGTCCCTCCGGGCAGGTGATGGATTTTGGCGGCGTCAATGTCGATCTGGCAGCGGCGGCACAGGCAAGCTCAAAGCAGATTGGTTTTCGAAACTGTGGTGCTGCGTTCAGTGATCTGCGTGCACCCACTGCCGGTCTCTATTTGTTAGTGCTGACACCCGCATGGATTTCGGTTGGGCGCGCACCCTCGATGTTGAGCGAAGTGGGGGCGTGTAGTCGCAACGTCGAGCACTTGGCCGCAAGAGTGCGCCTGGTAGCTCTCACGCCGCCGGCAAACGCAACGAACGTCAGCTTGCGCAATCAATTGGCCGTGTCGTTGTTGGCGCCAACGGCTGGTTCCGCGAAGGGAATGCTAGGTTGGTTGCCAGTTGCGGTCGCGCCCAAGCTTGGGGCCGACGACCTTCCCCTGGCGGCACTCCAACTCGACGCTCAAGCCAACATCGTATTTCTCGATCAACATGCTGCGCGGCGCCGCCTGGCTCCAGTGCCGGGGGGAACCGCCGATGCTCTGTGGCCGCGGTCGCGCAGTATTGAAATGGAAGCCTTCGCGCAACAATGTCTCCAACAATGGGAGGAGGTCAGGGGTGATGATGGGGGGGGAGCGATCCAGGCCTTCTCGACGTTCCCGCCGGTACTGATGTTGCGTTCTGGTGCTTCTGAAGCGGCTTCTACAGCATTCGATGAACTCGCACATCTGCTCGGCGCAGTGAATAAGCGTCCCCTGACGCGTGGCGAGCTCGCCACAGAGCTGAATCAGTGTTTGAGTGAAGAGCCCGTAAAGGGAAGCGGGACAGCCGAGCTTTTTACTGATGGCAGCAGCACACTCTTGCGTGTCCGTGCGTTGCAAGTGTCATGACGAATTCGCCTTCGCTCCGCATCGGTCGACTCCGCGCACCCGCTTCGGCCCAAGCTGAGATCACAGCCAGATTGGCCGTGGAGGCGTTGGTGGCTGAGATGCCGGTGGTGCCCGTAGGCGCGTCGCCGCAGAGCGTCTGGTTCATTCCTCGATTGAGCATGACCTTGCCCGCGTTTGCTCTCGCGCGGGTGCCGAACACCGCGCTGCGCCAGCGTTTTGGAGTTGAGGTCAGCGCTGCGTTGCGCACTTGCACACAATCAGCTGTGCGCCCCGCTCGCGGTGAGGTTGCGCCCCCGGGGGTTGCTGTCGTGTTCGCCGACGAGGCCGAGTTACTCGCTTGCCTAGCGCGTGACGCCTTTCAGGGAAACTTGCAGCGCTGGTGGTGGCGCGCACTCTTGGGACAGAGTTACCCAGACTGGCCTGTTGCGTTTGTGAACCATCCGAACGCGATATCAGGGGCATTCAGATGGCTCGCCAAGTGGGGTCTGAGCGAGTTTGCGTCTCGAGCGCTTGTTCAGCGCATCAACCTTCCGCCCGCCGCTGCGGGGTCGGCCGACACAACGTATCCGGCAGCGCTCGCGCGAAACAGAGAACTTTCCCGAGAATCTGAGCAGGGCCTCACGAAAGCAGATTCACCGCAACGTAGTGCTCCGGAGGCGAGCGTTGAAGCTCCCTCAATACAGCCAATCCGTCGAGAAACAGCTCCCCAAGGGGCTACGATGCCCTCCGTCAAGGGCGATACACGGTCGTACCCAACGGCCCATCAATCTATCGGGCGGAGTCAGCTCGACGTTGCTGCGCAACTCCGTCTGGAGGTCACAGCGTCGCAGGGTCTCAGCGCATCAGATTCAGTGGTGGTGGCTCCAGGCGGGTCTCTGGCAGGTGCCGTTGGGGAAGACGCTCCCCAATCGGTCCAAATTCTTCCCGTGTACCCGAATCACGCTCCGCGACCGATGAATCCTGACGTGATGCGGGACCCCAGTCGCCGTGCCGTCGTGCGGATGCAGACGGAATTTGCGCCGCTCAACGTCTCCTTGGCGCCAACTCTTCCTCCCCACGATCCCAACGCGTTCCCTTCGATAGCTGAGCTCGTTGATCGAGCATGTGGAATCCCTTCGCGGCCAAATAGCCGTCACTTGGCGTACTCTCCCGAACTTCCACTTGCCGTTCATCCCGAGCCCGCGAATCAGTCTGAACAGGTTCTGGAGTGGCAGCCAGCGGAGCTTGAAGCAGAGTCGCTCTTTGCACAGCCTGGTCGAATTGCTACCGGTTACGGAGGTCTCTTTTTTCTGGTTAACGTCTTCTTAGCGCAGGAACTTTACCCAGATTTCACGCGTCCGCGAGACCCTGGGTTTCCGATCCCCATGTGGCGGCTCCTGGCCGCAGTTGCGCGGAGGCTAGTGGGTCCACGCCTGCGTCGGGATCCAGTGTGGGCGCTGTTGCTTGCACTGGAAGATGCACCCGTGCGCGAGGAGGCGGCGCGGCTGGATGAACTGTGGGCGCCCCCAGAACGCTCCGTGCGCAGTCAGACGCAGCAGCAGATAGATCCGGTGTCGGATTGGTTGCAAGGCTTTGTGCATTGGCTACGCCCTGAACTGTCCCAAGCTTTGGGCTGGCCTTTGGGGCAAGTGGCCAGGCGTTTGCTATCCGAGGATGCAACGCTCTGGGTTAGTGAGGGAGAAGTTGTTGTTGTGATGCAACTTGAGCAACACCCCGTTGAGGTGCGGCTTGCCGGGCTGGATCGCGATCCTGGGTTCCTGCCGAGCGCCGGTCGCAGCCTGCGTTTCGTGTTCGAGTAGAGCCATGCCCGACGCCCCTCAAGCAGTTCCGACCGAGGCCAGTTCTGATCCCTTCCGGGGGTTAGTGTTGGCTGCCGCCCAGCGTGTCATTGAGCACGCCTTTGAGGCGCTCGGCGAAGCATCTGAGGTGGCCGCGCGGTTTCCATTTTTAGGGGACTACGTTGACGTAACCGACGAAATCGAAGTTGCTCCACACGAGCCGTTGGCGCAGCTCGTCCGGTGCTGCGAATGGCCTGTGCACGCCGTTGAGCTCTGGCTGGTGTGCGGTTTGTTGGAAGAAGATGCGCGGTTCGCGGAGGTTTTTGAGGCCTTCGATCAGCACACTCACGCTCGGCATCCGTCGCTGGCCCTAATGCAGCGTTGGTGGGGCACGCTGCCCCGCACAGGCGTGCGCCCCGCGCTCCGGGCCTTGCTGGAAGCGGGTGTACTGCAGGCCTGCAATCCTGGCGCAGCGCTTTCTGACCAACTCTACGAGGTGGAAGAGAACTGCTGGGCAGCTGCGCGGGGTGAGGCTCCACGTCGTCCGTTGAACGGCGTCTGGCTTGCTGAGGCTGAAGATGCGCGCCCGAGCGAGCAGTTGCTGATTTCGCCCAAAGTCGCAGAAGCCATCGACGAAATCGCCAGTCGCTTGTTCGGCGGGCAGCCCAACGCGCCTGGAACCGTGCTCTTGCGCGGCCCTCCGCATAACGGACGCTCGAGTCTGCTCGCGGCTCTAGCGCGCGCCGAAGGCCGTCGCACGCTTCACATTGAATGGCCACTGCCCGCAAGCGAGCACGCTGCCAATAGCAGGACCCCCGCTTGGTTGGGGGCGTTCGCGACGTTGACAGGTGCCCGCCCGATCCTCCACGTGCAAGCCACGCCCGGCGAAGCCCTGCGTTTGCCTGCGCTCCGTGGGTATCAAGGTTGGGTCGGCGTGGTGTGCGGCGACGCCGATGCCTTCGAACAGCTGCAGGGTCCTGTCTGGAGTCTCCACGTTCCGTTGCCGCATTCGGCTCTCCGCTGTGGGTTGATCGAGCGCTTTGGCGGCTCTGCTCTTCAGTCCGAAGCCGCCTCTGTGGGAGAGCAGGTCCAGATGTCTTCGGGCCACTTGGTGCGGGCTTTGCTCGACGCTGCCGCCCCGCCGCCGACCGCCGAAAAAATGGCGGCGATGCTCCGCGATACAGCGCTGTCGAGCGGCAGCGCGGCGCTGGACAGTTTGGCGCAGCGCCTGGATGGTGGCGGCGATTGGGACGATTTGGTGCTTGATCCGGAGTTGCAGCGCGATTTGCAGGCGCTTGAGGCTCGTTGTCGGCAACGCGAGTGTTTACGCGACACGCTGCCTGGCCCGTTTGCGGAGCGTCTCAATGTTGGAGTGCGGGCGTTGTTTGTCGGCCCTTCGGGCACAGGTAAGACTTTGGCTGCGAAGGTGTTGGCTGCGCGCCTCTGCCGGCCTCTCTATCGGCTCGATTTGTCCTCAGTGGTGAGCAAATTCATCGGTGAAACGGAGCGCAACCTGCAGCGCCTGCTGAGTGCGGCAGAGGCGCTAGATATCATGCTGTTGCTCGACGAGGGCGACGCGTTGCTCGCCAAGCGGACCGATGTGAGTAGCGCTAACGACCGCTACGCCAATCTGGAAACCAACTTCTTGTTGCAGCGGCTCGAGGTCCATCGCGGGCTTGTGGTGGTGACGACCAACGCGCTGGAACGGATTGACACCGCGTTTCTACGGCGCTTCGACAGCCTGCTCACCTTCCGCGCGCCCGACATCGAGGAGCGCATCGCACTCTGGCAAGCACATCTGCCACCAAGCCATGCCGCATCACAGCGTTGCTTAGCAGAGGTGGTCGAAGCCTGCGTGCTCAGCGGAGGTCAGATCCGCAACGTCGCATTATCCGCCACGTCCGCCGCCTTGGCAGGGTCCAGTCTTGTCGACGATAGCCTGTTGCTGGAGGCATTGCGTCGCGAATACCGACGCAGTGGCGCCCTCTGTCCCGTGGGGAGGGTCTAGCCGTGGCCGCTTCAGCCGCTGTACGAAGCACAGCGCGGCGCAGTCCCAAGCCGGATAGCGATCCGCGCTACCGAGCCGTATCTGAAAAGATCAAGCTTGAAGCCCAGCGCCTCAAGAAACACGCTCCAGCCGCGCAGAAGGTGCGCGCGGCGTCGCTTTCGGCGAAGGCGCCAGAGAACGAGCAGCTGGCGGGCGCAAAGGCGCGTGTGGTCGACGAGGCGAAAGAGGCGCCAACCCCTAAACCACAGCCAACCTCATTCAAAGCCCTGCTGCGTGCCCAGATCGAGCAGGCCATGCCCAAGACTCTCGGGGACACCGAGAAGTTCATGAGTCCCAACGAAGCTGGAGCTCTGAAGCAGTCGCTCGGCGGCAACGTTGACGCCCAGAAGCACGCCGTCACCGGTCCGGTGGATCAAGCCACCCAACAAGCGCCCAATCCGGGAGCTGTGCCCGTGGTGGCCACCGTCGCTTTGGCCAACGAGGCAACGCCTCCTGCACCCCAGATTGACGGAGCGGCCGCGATGCCCGCGCCGCTCTCCGCACAAGAAGTATCGCTCGATCAGAGCAAAGAAGACGCTGCGCGCGGGCTCGCCGCCAACCAAATTCAGGTGAGCAGTCTGAAGAGCGCCAACGACCCACGTTTTTCTGCTGTTGTGGACGCACAATCTCAGGTTAACCGGCAAGCGGATGCTGCACCCAAAGCGTTCCGGGGCCAAGAAGGCGGCGCGCTCGCCAACGCGCAAACAGGGGGCATGGGCGTAGCGATCAAAGGCGCAAGCTTGCTCACCGGTGCGCGGGGCCGTGGGCAAGCCAGCGTTGTCTCCCGTCAGCAACAGCAGGCGCTCAAGGAAGCCGTTGAGCGAAAACAGGTTGCCGACAAGATCGAAGGGATTTTTAGCCGCACCAAGCAACGCGTGGAGCTCTCGCTGGCCAGCCTCCAGACCGAAGTGTCGGCGATGTTCGATACGGGTGTCGATCAAGCGCTCAGCAGCATGAAGAGTTATGTCGATGACAAGCTTCTCAAATTCAAGTTCGATCGCTACCTGAGCATCCCACTAGTCGGCATCGGACGCTGGTTGCGCGATCAGGCCCTCGGCCTTCCGAGCGAAGTCAACGCCTTTTATAAACAGGGTCGCGTTGTCTTTCAGACAACGATGGACGCCTTGATCGATCGCGTAACGACGTTGGTCGAAAGTCGCATGGCTCAAGCCAAAGCCGAAATCTCAACCGGCCAAGGAGAGATCAAGAGCTACGTGGCTAGGCTCCCAGTAAATCTTAAAACGGTCGGCGAGAGCGCCCTGAGCGCCGTCAATGGGCGCTTCGAGGAATTGTCTCAGAGCCTCGACGACAAACAGAATGAGATCGCTTCGTCTCTCGCGAACAAATACAAAGAAGCTTTCGAAAAGGTCGATGCGTCGCTGCAGGAAATGCAGAATGAGAACCAGGGGTTGTTGCAGAAGTTCGCAGGCAAGCTCGCCGAGGTGGTGAAGGCGCTCACCGAGTTCAAAGCAAAACTGATGGCGGTGCTGAAAAAGGGCCACGAAACCATCCTGCTGATTCTTGCCGATCCGATCGCGTTCTTGGGCCACCTGTTGGATGCGGTGAAGGGCGGCTTCCAAGCCTTCGTGAAGAACATCTGGACTCATCTCCGGGAAGGGTTCATGTCCTGGTTGTTCGGCTCGCTTGCAAAGATGGGTATCGCGATCCCTGCGGATTTGACCTTACCCTCGATCCTCAAGCTGGTGCTGAGCGTGCTCGGTATCACCTACGAGAAGATGCGCGCGAAAGCCGTGAAGCTGCTGGGCCCAACAGCTGTGGGGATTATCGAGAAGGTCGCAGAATACGTGAAGGAGCTCATCACGGGCGGTCCGCAGAAGCTCTGGGAGAAGATCAAAGAAGATCTCGCCAACCTGAAAGAGATGGTGGTCGATGCGATTCAGAATTGGTTAATCGAGACGGTGGTCAAGCAAGCGGTCCTGAAGGTTGTCTCGATGTTCAACCCGGCGGGCGCGATCGTGCAGGCAGTGCTAGCCATTTACAATGTCGTGATGTTCGTGATCGAGAAGGCGCAACAACTCATGGCCCTGGTGGAGAGCGTAGTGAACTCGGTGAGCGCAATCGCTACCGGCAACATCGGGAGCGCCATCGATTGGATTGAAAAGTCTCTGGCAAAAGCGGTCCCCGTCGTGATCGGATTTCTAGCGCGTTTGCTCGGGCTTTCAGGGATTTCGGACAAGATCCGTGAGTTTATCGTGAAGATCCAAGACCGTGTCGACAAAGCGATCGACAAGGTCATCGCCAAGGTGGTCGAAACCGTAAAGAAGCTGTTTGGCGCCGCCAAATCGGGGGCGCAAAAGCTGTGGCAGTGGCTGACCGTGAAGGAACCAGTGGATGCCGGCGATGGCGAGAAGCACACGCTGCAGTTCGATGACAAGCAGAGTCCGCCTAGCCTTGTGATTCATAGTAAGCCGCAAACGTACCAGGAGTTTCTCAAAGAGAATGAGCCTCCAAAGGGTGCGGCGAAGGCTAAGCAGACCGCGTTCACCGCCGCACAGAAAACGGCGAGGAAACTAGATGCGGCGATCCTTGCCGCAACGGACGAAAAAAGCACGAAGACCCCAAACACCGCAACGCCAGCAAGTGCAGAGGCGGGGACGGAGAAAATCCGAGAATTGATGCGAGAGCTGGCTAAAGAGACGGGCAAGTTCTTGGAGGCGGGGGAGGAAGCCACTCCCCGTTTTGGGCCCCTCCGGAACGGATTTGGCACCTCCGCGACGGTCGAGGCGCTCGGTTTAAAGCCGAAGCTACTGAAGGCGGGGACAGCGACGGACTCCAGCACCGACACGGCTCTTTGGAACAGGCTCAAGAAGAGGCGGCATCCAGGTGGAACCCGCCCGTTCTACGTGAAGGGGCACTTACAGAATCACTACCTCGGTGGAACGGGCAAAGAGTTCATGAACCTCACCCCGATCTCGCGCACGGCAAATTCGCACCACTATCACCAGTTCGAGCAGGAGGTGAAGGAAGAAGTGAAGGACCGGAAGAAGGCGGTTCGCTTTGTTGTCGTCGCAGAATACGGCAGCCGAAGTTTCCCTGCAAAGCCCAAGCTTGAGACGGACCCTAAAGCGGACGCTACGATTACCGCCAAGCGGCAGGCCGCCGCTGAGGCCGTGCAGCTTGAGGAGAAGAACGTGCCGAAGCGCGTGGTTTGTAGTGCCCTAGGCAAACAGGGCTTTTCGAAGCATGCGACTATCGAAAACGATATCGAGGAGGGAACGGATTATCGGGTTGAGAGTTAATAGCGAAGGCCTCACGCAGTCTGGGATTTTCGATGAACCAATGCTCCAGGCCGTGAAGCTCTTTCAGCAGCAGCACACCGACAAACGCGGCCAGCCTCTTACATGGAGATGGTTAGGTGGGCCCCCGTACCTGGTGATCGCTGCTCAGTTCGTCTAGGAAGGCGTAGCGGTTCGACTCGGAATCAAGCGGGTGCGCCCGTTGCCCGTGTGCGAGAAGTGGAAGCGAGGCTAGCCTGCCTGGTCCGGCTCAGGCAGAACCTTGTTAATCATTAATGCGTTGTACTTTTTGGGCTCCGCGAAGTTGGGCATGTGAGCTGCTCGAGATGAGTGTTTGGTGAACGGCATCTGCTGCACCTGTTGAAGGAAGGTCAACAAGGTTCAGATCTTCAGCAGGTAGATGGCCTGCGCTTGGTTTCCAACCCGTTATGGCAGTTCGATTGTATGCTACAGCATCAAACCGCGTGGTGGAGGAGAGAGAGCGCGCTCTTTACCAGCTCCACTACCGGTGCCACTGACGAGGCGGCGGAGCCGATCTCCTTCAATACCTCGAAGATTCTGCCAGAATTGGGTTTGCTGCGTCGTGCCTCAGCGCTGGCGGCGGACGCGGCGGACTTGAGATCGTCAGGGTCTGGAAGCAAAGCACGATGGGCTTCGATCGCGGCCTCGACGGCCGCCAGGCATCGCACCAGGTCTGCGGAGGCGCTCGACGCACCATGAATGAGCTGGGCGTTGTCTCCGACGGCGAGGTTTTCGGCCGTCAACGTTCCCCCCGTTATGACGATTCCCCGATTGTTGTGATTCATGCTGCCGCCCGATCCGATTTGGGGGCAATCTTGTTCATCATGCGCGTGCCCGCCGCGCGAATCGTGCTTACGGTGGAATCCTGGCCAACCGCCAGGGAGTCCGCTTGCAGGGACCCGCCGGACATCATGATGCCGTTATTAAGCACCACTGATTGACGCTCTTTCAGCTCAGACGTATCGACGTGGTGCTGCTCGAGGAACTCGACCAGGGCCTCAAGCAGCCCCTTCTCGAGCACGCTCTTGTAGGCTTGCCGATCTAGCAGCTGAAAATAACGTCGGTACTCAAGCTGAGCTGCTAATTCGCGAATGGTCGATGTTGCGCCATAGTCGAATGACGAGTCGCCCGCGGCCTGGCCTCTGACCCGGCGCCTCGCCCGCCATCCCTCCGCCACGCCGTTCAACCGCGCTAGGACGACGAAGGGAAAGGCGATCGACGCGAATACGGTCCAGGCCAAAGCACGAGCCAACAAGCGCGGCCAGGAGCCACCGCGCAAGCGCCCGCCTTCGAGGTTATATGCTTCTTTGATTGGCGTCAGGATCGCGCTGCTGACCTCCACGGCCAAGTAGTCGCCAAATCGTGTGAACCGCACGAAGTAGGAGACACTGATGTCTCCCTGCCAAGATGTGACTTGATACCGCCGGTAATGCCGCGCAAATTCCGAGTTGGTATCTTCCAGTTCTCCGATGGTCGCCAAATCTATAGTTGTCGAAGGCCGGTCGCCAGGCGCCGGAAGGAAACGTGCGTCTCCGTGGATGTCCCGCCCACTCACGTAGATTCGATCGTGCATGGCCAAGCCACGAATTCCCATGCCGTTCAATCGTTTGGCAACGTAGTCGTGCAGCTCTGCCGTGTGGAACGGGATCGGCGGACTTGCCGTGCCAAGAGTGGTCCTAGGCGCCTTTGTGTTGACTGTCAGGTTCCAGGCGTCTAGCGGGATACCGGCGCCGACGAATGGCCTAAAGCCAGAGAAGATCACGACTGGGCTAACCTCGCCCCGGGAGACACTCGCCAGCACTTCTGCCTGCAGCGCGGTTGTCGGGAATAGGGCGATGTCCCGATCATTGACAGGATCCAGTAGCCGCTTTGCCTTGCTTCCCCGTCGCAAATCGTAGTCAGACCCAAGCATGAGCGCGAAAATGGCGACTGTTGATAACAGCTGCGCTGCGCCGGAATGCAGGGCGAGCACGCACAGCAGCCCGAGCAACAGCAAGCCCAGTGCGGAGAGGCAAAGTCGCAACGCCCTGCGGTCGGCCGCCAAGCAATGCTTGAGTACTAGCGCGCTGTCCAAATCGCCGGACGACGCAAACGCCTTACACGGATTCAGGAACGCGCCATCCAAACATTGCCGACGGAAGAGGGAATCGGTATAGGCGGCAGCGCACACCCGAGCCGTTGCGCTGTGTGTGTTAGACGACATGCTTCAGTCTCCTAGTGAGTCGCCACGCTTCCCACGTCTCTTCGCAATTGTCTATGGTAAAATATTCGAGCGTCGTGCGGCTACCAAACCAGGTCAACGTCAGCGCTCAGTTTTCGTGGCTTGGCGAAACGTCCGACTCCTGGCGTGGAGCAGCGCCCCTGGTTGAGGGAGCGACCGCCTTCTGTGCAGAAAGTCAACGCGATGATTCGCTTGATTGGGGCAGAAATGGGGCCGGAAGACAAGTCGCGAGCGCTGCATTGTGACTGGGCTTGATGCTTCCGGTGACGTTCCAGTTACTCGTCGCCACGGTCGCCCATGCGCTCAACGAGCGCATGGCACGCCGAGTCGAGCATCTCTAAGAGGTCCGAGTCCTCAAGCAAAGCCTGACCGCTGCGACCGGCAAGACTCGACACAGCTTCACGCCAGAGTAGCGCGATGCGTCGCGCTCAAGGGCAATCGTTCACCCGTGAGGAACGTGCGCAGTGTTGCCAAACCGGGCATCCCGAAATCATCCCCGCATGGCTTCGACAGCTCGCTGCCAAGAACTCAGGTCATTCACCAAAACCGGTGCCTCGCAACGACAACGCGACCATCAACACCATCCAGCGCCGCGCTCGGTTGGCCACTCAACTTCTACACCTAGCCGGCAGCTTGAGTCTACGGCGTCAGACCCTCCCTAAACCAATCGCGCAACATCAAGCTCCAAAGCAAGTGAGTGAGTGCGTCGCAATCCCAACCTCCATCCCCCATCACTCAAGCCCGACCTCCGCGAGGATGGGCGCGTCGAATACTTTGAGGCCAGTCGTATCTCCATTGGGGGCGGTGAGGAGCCTCGCGCGTGCGCGCTTCCAGGCTGCCACTCGTTCGGCGCCGAAGTAGTGGGTGAGGCGGCTCGCATTCATTCCATTGAGCTGACCCCAATGACACGTGAAGAGGATATTTTGCTGTTCGAGCGCGTTCCACACGGCTCTGTAGATCCTCAGCACGTTCGTGTTTCGGACACTGGGAAGTTCAATATAGCAGTTCATCGGCGCAATATTCATTCCGAGCGTAGCGGTTGTTGCTGGAACGAAACGGATACCGAGGGCGCCAAGTAAGAAGTGACCGGCTTCTTTTTGAGCGTTCAACACGGTGTAGATGGCGTTGAGTGCGACCTGGGCCAGACGCTGATCGACCACAATTTCGGTACTGGCACCGCTTCCAGGTGGGAGTGTCGTTGGGCCGAACATTCTCCCAGGTGACTCCGCCCCTTCGACGGATGCGCCACGCGAACCAAGCTGAGAACTGATAAGATCTTGGATCAACGAAAACGCAGCATCCGCGAAGAGCCCTGCTCCTAAGCCCTGTGCGGCCTTGGAAATGAGGCCCATCAAGTCGGATGACGCGACAGGCACTGCCGGAAGCGGATCGGCCGGCAGCTCCCCATCCGCCGGCACTTTCCACATCAGGGTGGCGTAAAGACCAGGCGCGTTATCCTTCGGGTAGGGATGCATGACCACGTCGAAGTGATAAGGCACCTCGGCGATGTCCGGATGAAGGGGCTGTGTGTTCAGCGTGTTGATCGCTTCCCAAACTCGGGCGTCGTTCCAAGGCCGCGCAAAGCTTCGATACTTCAAGCGGTAGAGCGGTACGGCTTCAACTACGACCGCCAGCACAATACCAAGCGCGCCGAGCGAGACGCGAGCTGCGTTGAACAGCGCGTCATCGCTCGCCAGCTCGGTGGGGATCCCCGTCTTACTTAGCAGCCAAGACGCAATCTCCGGAGTCGCAAACGGTGCGGAGCTGGACTGTACGAAGACAGCGCGGTCCGGCCCCACAAGCAGGTACATTCCGAGCACCGTGTCGTGAAGGGCTCCGATCTGCAATGCGGAACCGTGCGTGCCTGTGGCGATCGCGCCCGCGATTCGATGCCCATCTCCCGAGCCCGACGTCTGGAGCGCGAGCCTTAGGTCCCGGGCTAGGCGCCGGTTGATCGAGTTGATTTGCGTTCCGCCCTCCATGAAGACGGGTGTCTTGCCCTTGCCCACGCCATTCACATACGTGGAGTTCAGAAGATCGGCGGGAATGCGGCGCATGTAGTTCATGTTGGCTGGATCGAGCACCACTTGGCCCGGCTCCACGACGCTTGAAAATGACCACGCGCTCCCCACTGTGGAAAGACGAAGCGGCGGGGTTTGGCTGAAGCAATGGCGAGCAATGCCCCGCACAGCATTGCCGTGCAGGCGCAGGATGGACTCATCAACGCCGCCTTCCGGTGTGCAGTAGGTCGGGATCGAGCGATTTTTCACCGTTCCAGAGTAATTGCTCCAACTTTCAACGTGTTTGACTTCGGTGTTCGGAAAATTAGGCGGCATTTTACTCGACCCTATTTTCAAGTGGGCTGCACAACACATCGAGCGTGGGATGCGACGAACCCGAATCGTGGATGGTGATTTGCGAGAAGCTTCCTTTGCACTCGGTGGGCAACGTAAAGAAAACCGTGTCCGCTTGATTTTGTTGACTCGGATCGATGGTCGTTGCCGGAACGCACTTGATCTCTTGGCCCTTGGTGGGCGTGCAAATATATTCCGCACCTTTCGAACTGCCTGGGAACTCAAGCCGCACATGCTGAGTGCAGGCTCCTGCGCCGAATAAGAGGGTCGTCGCAATGATGAACCGGTGAATCAGCATAGAGTTTCGTCGATCTCATTGCAGGCTCTCGCTATTAACTGCAATAGGAATTTATTCACCTCGTGCTGACGGATGGCGAAGGCAGCCGTCAAGTTCCTGGCCACCACTGTTGCTGCAGGCAGTTCCGTCTCTTGCGCTTCGGCGCCAATCGTTCCGGTGACGTGGCCGGAGCCGGCGTGTTTCGACGCCTGTAGAACGGATCGCAGCCTAACGTTTCCGGCATTCTCAGGTTGAACGGCGGCCGGAGATGCCGTTCGCCACGAACGCGACATTTCGAAACGAACTTACCTCGTTTCGAAGTGGCGGCAGGGCTGATTCAAAGGTCCAATGGCCTGCGCTTGGCTGCTGATAACTTGCGCTTAGTCGTTTGTTGAGCTGCCGCGATTTAGGCTTGCGACGCCTGCCGCTCTCGGGTATTCAGCCAGTACTTGGAGGTTAGATTGTGGCCAATTATGGAGTGCGCAGCGGAACCAATGTGATGCTTTGGGTGGATGTCGGGGAGGGGCAAACGGCAGCGGTCACGGTGACCGTGGAGGGCACGCCGGAGCCTGTACGGGGAACAATCACCCACGGAGACTACCTGTTCGATCTTGGGAGGAGCGAAGCGCTCATGGGAAAAGTGGTGTTCGTTACGGCACTGGCGAAGAAGCTGTCACCTGCGACTCAGGCCTCGATCCAATGCTCGCTGTACCAAATCAAGGCGAGCGCCCCTCAAGTCAAGATCCGTCTGCGGCGCCTGGAAGCTGCCATCGAAGATTTCCCCACGGACAGCGATGAGGTCACTCTTGGCGACACGATTGACATTGTTTGACATGAGGTTCCAATCGCGACTCCTCGCTTCTGTTTTGCTCGCCAGCCCTGCCACCGCCCTGGCTCAAACGGCGGCGAGCTCAGAGACAGCTGCTCCACCTGAGACGCCACCTTCGGCGGATGGTGCGCCCGCGCCCGCCCCCGCCCCCGCGAAAGAGCCAACCTTGTCGTTTAGCTGCCCGGACGCCCATGCGCAGGTGAAAAGTAGCGAAGCCTGTGTGCCTCGGCCTCCTCTCCACACCGAAGAAGTACCAGATGTCGCCAGCCTCAAGACACCCGAGTCGCCCGCGTTCATGGCGCTCGGAGTCGTTCCCAGCGAGATTCAGCGACCCGCAACGCCTTCTGCCGTCGTTGCTTCATTGGCCGCAGGAGTGAGCGGAGGGAAAGAGCTATCGTTGCTCAAGAACTACGCTTTGGAATTCAGTCCCTATTGGATGTTCTCGCATCCCGACGTCAACTTTGACGATATGCTCGACGCGCCCTTCTACAAAACGTTGGGGCGGAGCCTGTCCGTCTCATTCGCTTCGGGTAGCGACAGCGTTCAACAGATCCAAAACGGAGTCTCCTCTCAACTGCAGATTGCCAAGGCCGCCGTTGGGGCGCGCACCACCCTGTTTCAAGGGGAACCCACGACTGGCGCTGTTACCTGCCTAAAGCTGATTCAGGCTTCACTCCAAACGTCACTCGAGCCGTTAACCAGGGAGGATTTGCAATTTGCGACTGAGTGGATCCGGCAGAACCCAAAGCCAAAGCTCGACTTTCCACCTGAGCCGACTGCGCTGGATTACCCAGATCCCGTCAAGTTGGAAAAGGCGATCGAAGAGTGGGAAACGCTGAAAGAAAAGCTCGCCGACGAAGCCGATAGCTCGCCTTCGGTGAATGACTGGACAACTCGTCTGAACGATGCGCGACGTGAATTCAGCCGTCAATATCAATTTGACACAGTGGAAAGAGCCAAGCGAGACGACTGCGCACCGAAGGTCTATTCTAAGAAAGGCTTCATGGCGGACGCAGCTTTCGCCTTTGCAGTCCGGGCTCCCGAAGGAAACTTTAAAAACCTTCGCGATCAAGGAGGAAGCAGTGCTAGCACCGTCTGGCTCACGCTCGGTGACGTCTGGGAGAACGCGCTCGCCAGCACGGGAGTGACGGGCACCGAATTCAGCTTGCTGGGAGTTCTGCGCTACCAGAATGAAACCGTGGGCGAGCTTGGCCCGGGCACTAAGAATGCCAAACGCTGGGATACGGGATTGCGATTTGCGGTTGCGGCGCGGCGCTTTGGGCTGGCCGGAGAAGGAACCTATCGCCGCCAAAGGCTCAGCGAGCGCTCCGATTCAGACAACCTGTATCGGGCAGCGGTCAGTGTGGATTATCGAGTCGACAGTGGCATGTGGGTATCGGCGACGGTGGGCAAGGATTTTGGTGACACCTCGAAAGACGCACCACTACTCGCGCTTGCGAACCTCCAATGGAATTTTGGCTTGGACCGAGGAATCGAGATCGACCACAGCCCACGGAAGGCCCCATGAAACACTCGAATCGACCCTCACGTGTGCGTCGACGGGAGTTTACCGTTGGGCTTGCGTCCATGGCGCTCGGCTGCGGGAATGAGTTTCGCGCGAGCTATCCCAAGGCTCCGCGCTGCCCTGATCGGTGCACGGCGGTGGATGTTCACTGTCACGTTTTCAATGGTTCGGACCTTCCGATCAAGGCTTTTCTAACTCAAATCGCACCCTTCCCGAATGGCTGGACCGAAGAGCTCGCCGGTAAGTTCCATGCAGCCATCAGCGCGCGCGCCCCGAGCGGGGCCGAGGAGCTCCAACAAATCGAAGTTATCTTGGAAACTGCTAAGCGCATCGCGAGCCCTAGCCCGCCCTCGATTCCACCTGAGATCAAAGCGCTCGGGCAGGAACTCCACGCCGGGATTGTTCGTGCTTTTGGCGAAAGTCGCGTGCACTCCCTGGAACGCTTTATCAACACCGCTGCAATGATCACGCGCCCACGCTATCAATTGGCGGCGCAGCTCGTCGCGACCTACCCAACCGTAGGCCTGTTTGTGCCACTGCTCGTGGACTACGATTACTTCTCCGAGCACGAAGGCGACGTGGCCGAGACACCTCTTGCCTCTCAGCTGCGTGTTCACGCCAAGCTTTGCGAACTTTCCATGCGCGAGCTTTTGGTCAGAAAAACCGCCAGGCTTCACTCATTTGCCCCGTTTAACCCCATGCGCGAGTACCAAGAAATCATTCGCCACGCGCCGAATGCGTACGCCCCGTTCGCTCAAGGCAAGAACGCTCCCAAGGACTTCAAGCTCGAGGGCGCACGCATGGGTTCGCTCAATCCCGTGCGCTACGCTGTGGAGCAGCTGGGCTTCATCGGCGTCAAGCTATACCCCAACGTTGGCTACCTAGCGCTCAACAATTCGATCCGGCCTGCCCCCGAAGGCGATCCGGATCATGATCAGAAGATGCGCGGTCTCGATATGGCGCTTTGCGCGCTGTACCAATACTGCGAGTCGGAAGACGTTCCCATTACGACGCACGCCTCCGCCGGCAATCAGTATCGCTTGGGCTTCGAGGTCCTGGCGGAACCGAAACATTGGGAACCAGTGCTCCAACGCTTTCCACGGCTGAGACTAAACCTCGGGCATTTTGGGCACCTGATCGACCTCGAGGACGGCGACCCACGGGGCCTTGCCGCGTGTGAATCCTGGATGAGGCAGGCCGCGGATCTTATTCAGCGCTATGACAACGTGTACGCAGACATGTCCAACTCGCCCATGCTTTTCGACGAAAAGTATCGGGAACGTCTCTTTGAAATGCTGGCAGAGGTGGTCGAACGGTACCCGAAGTCCGGCAAACGCATCATGTACGGCAGCGATTGGTGGATGAACACACTCGATCCAAACGCAGACCAAACGCTGGACGCGTTTGAAGATCAGCTCGGCACCCACCTGCCTCAGGAACACCGGCAAATGATGGGTCAAAATGCCTTTAGGTTCCTCGGCTTCATGGATGAAAACGGCAGACCCAATCCGGAAAACGGAAACGCCAAGCGCTTAACCAAACACTACGCCTCGCTCAACCTAGCTCCGCCGGAGTGGCTGAACATTCATTCGAGTCCGTAGGACTGCTCTCCACACGCTTGGTCTAATGGCCGACTTGTATTAACACCCAAACTAAGAAAAAACGGCGGCTCGAATGGGAGGTCGCGCATGAGAGACGTGACGGATACTAGAGACGGCAAGGACCGAAAGGCTACCGAAGTGAGATTGGGCCTGGTGCTCTTCGGGGGCGTATCCCTGGCCATCTACATGAATGGCGTTACGAACGAGATCCACCGAGCGGCTCGCGGCCGCGGCGCCTATTTCCTGATAAAGGAGCTGCTGGACGCCGAGATTGTTGTGGACGTGCTGAGCGGCGCCTCCGCCGGGGGGATCAACGGCATCTTCCTTGGCTTTGCGCTCGCCAACCAGCGGGAATTTAGTGCCTGCGCGGAACTTTGGAGAAACGAGGGCGCGCTTGCGACGCTCCTACGCAAGACCGAGGAGCTTGGTGGCGGCGTCAACTCCGTACTCGACAGTCGACATTACCAAAGGCTTCTCACCCGCGGCTTTGCGGCGATGTGGACCGACCAGCCAAAGATGTCAGCTTCCGCGGAAAACCCGAGTCCGGTGAAGGAACTCGACCTGTTCGTTACAGGCACCAATTTCTACGGAGTCGTCACTCGACAGGGGATTGGCGACGGACAGACCGTTGATGCCAAGAATCACCGGACACTTTTCCACCTGAAGCATCGGGAAGGCAGAAAGACGCAGCTTTCGCCGATCAAGGATGAGCTTGGAGACGGCGCAGCAAGCGAGCGCGCTGGGCTCTTGGCGCTCGGAAAGCTTGCTCAGATCTCCTCATCGTTTCCGGGCGCCTTCGCGCCCGTGTGCGTTGGTGACCTCCCGACCGATCCTGACGAGGTTTTGGCGGACAAGAAGCTCAAGAAGTGGGGCGGTCTCGAAGACGGCACCCACTACTTCGTCGATGGCGGCGTGCTCGACAACAAGCCATTCACTAGCACGCTCGATGCGATCTTCTACCGTACGTCGGAGCGCCCCGTTTGCCGACATTTGATCTACCTGGAGCCCGACCCCGAACGCTTCACGGCGGAGCACAACGCGGCCCAAGCTCCATCGTTTGTGCGGACAATTCTTGACTCAGGCGTGCGTTTACCGGCGTACCAGAGTATTTCCGCCGATCTCGCAGCCATCAGTGATCACAATCGGGCACTCTCGCGCTTCGAACAACTCTTGAAGCTATCGTCGCCGCCGCTAACGCAGGCGAACTGTGGCGCGATCCTGCCGCGCGAAACTGATCTTTCGTACGTTCGAACTTGTTACCTTGGACTTGCGCAGACAGTTTGGGACGAGCTCTCGGAAGAGTCGTTTAGGTTTTCGTCAAAGGAGAGTGAGGCTCAGTTTCGTACACTCGAAGAGACGTTGACCAGTGAAGCAGGGCTCGGGATCGACAAACTCTCCGCCATTGATGTCCAATACCCGCTCAGGCGCTTAATGGACCTTACCTATGCATTGCACGAGGCCGATCGTCAGGATCTAACCCTAGCGCGGACTGCGGAAGCCGTTGAGCAAGCTCATCGCCGACGAAACCTCTGGCGCAAGATGAACGTTCAGATTGAGATACTGGAGATCATCCGAAGCGCGCTATTCGCCGCACTCGTCCCCCCTCTCACACACCCCACTGAATCCTATTGGAATTGGGCGAATGCGAGGGCACGCGCCTTGCTCAGCCTGGACGGCCTGCGAGATCTCGTCACTCTAGCGGACCTGCAGCCGCTCAAGGACAAGCTCGAACGGCGTCGCCTGGAGTATTCCCCGCAAGAACCTCCGGCGCCGTCCATCATTTGCCACCTCATGGAGCAGCAAGATCGTGAGGTTTTGGGGTCTGGGGTCGAATGCGCGAAGATAGCGTTCAACTCTTTCCCAGCCAGAGATCGGATCCGTTATCCGCTCGAGCTCGCATCGGGTCTCCACGAACTGGACCAAATTCACATCACGCGATTCAGTCCGGTCGATGCTCAACGGGAGTATTGTCAGCGAGAGCTTAAGGACAAGCTGACGGGCGAAAACCTCGGACACTTCAGCGCTTTTCTGAAGCGCGCCTGGCGCTCTAACGATATTCTTTGGGGGAGGCTCGACGGGGTTTGTCAACTTCTCGAAGTGTTGCTCACGAGGACCAAGTTCTCGACCAAAGGCGATCCGTGTGTCCTCCACCTGGGCAAGCTACGGGCAGCGCTTTCAAAACCGAACGCACCAAAGTTAGCCGACTTGTTCCCCGCGCTTGCTAGACGGTCGGATGGCATGGTTCAGCTCGCTGAACTCACGCACTGGATAAAGAGCGGGCCCGAACTCAATAGCCCTGAAACCCGAGATAATTTCCTGAATCTCATCGTTCGGGTCGCTCAACTCGACGTTCTGTGCGAGGAGCTACCCAACGTCATGGCCGACGCAGCCTTTGACCAGTTGAGTTGGAACCAGTACCTAAAGTACTCGCCGGAATCTTCGAAGAAGGACTCGTCGGGATCTTCGAAGGAGGCATCACGAGTGACGCGGTTTGAGCCGGGGAAGGCCACTCTAGACCCCGAGCTCGTCGAGGCAACCGTGCGCAAGCTGGCACAAGATTACGCGAAAAACGGGAGCGCGGCCGAGTTAGGTCATCACTTCAAATCCGACTACGCAATTGGCAGCGAAGGCCTCAGCGCGATCCCAACGTCGATCCTGGTAGCGCTTGCTGCGCAGGCGGCGGTCATTACCGAGCGGGCGCTCGTAACCAGGCGCGGAAAGATCGAGGGATTCGTCCAAAAGAGTTGGGGCTATGGGCTGATCATTCGTTTGCCGTTACAGGTTATCTCGGGCTTTGCCCAGGCGATCAAACGTTCCCCGAGCAGCCAGCGCACGGCGATTGTTGCGGTTCTTGGCTATATTGCGCTATCTGTTGCAATCAATTGTATCTACAGGTCAACCATCTATCAAGGCGCAGGGCTCTCTCACAATTTCGCACTGGTGGCATTTCTCATAGTGCCCGGGCTTCTGTTTGTCCCGTTGGCGATTTGGGTCAGAGGGTACGTCGCCCGAATCCTGGTGCTGCTCCTTATCTTGTTGGTGGGGAGTACGGTCTTATTCCAAAAAGTGACAGCGTCACAGGTTTTGGAGCCCTGCCCCCCCTGTGTCAGGGAAGTTGCCGCCTCTGGATGAGTTAAGAAACCAGGGAGCGAGAAGGCCGGGAGGCCGTGAAGTACAGCGAGAAGTTTAAGGCAAGAATGGTACAGGAGATGACGGGCCCCACTGGGATTAGTGCTTTTCGGCTGTCCAAGGAGTGTGGGGTAGGTCAGCCGGCATTGTCGCGCTGGCTAAGGCAAGCGAAAGTTTCGGATATGGGCTCAAAAAGGCAGATCCGAGGACGGAGGCGTTGGACACCTGAAGAGAAGCTGCGTGTGATTGGGGCGGCTGCGCAGCTGGAGGGATCGGAGCTCGGAGAGCTTCTGCGGCGAGAGGGGTTGCATGAGGCTGATCTCAAGAGCTTTCGTGAGGAGATCCTGACAGCGTTGGGAGCCAGACCGAACCAAGCCGACAAGAAACGGATCCAAGAGCTTGAGCGCGAACTGAGACGCAAAGAAAGGGCGCTGGCGGAGACGGCAGCGATTCTGGTGCTCCGAAAAAAACTCAGTGCCTACTTCTCGGGGGAAGAGGTAGGCGACACGAACGAGGAGACCGAACGTTGATTCTCGATGCTTTGGATGAAGCACAGACGACAGGAGCGCGGCTTGAAACGGCATGCGAGCACCTGGGCCTTGATCCGCGCACGGTACAGCGGTGGCGCGGGCAAGGTGTTGGGGAGGATGGTCGTCACGGGCCCAAAACCGTGCCTCACAATAAGTTGAGTGGAGCCGAACGAAAACGTCTGATTGAAGTGGTCACGAGCACTGAATTTCGGGACCTTTCGCCGAAACAAATAGTGCCACAATTGGCTGATTCTGGGCGATATTTAGCTTCGGAGTCGACCTGCTATCGCGTGCTTTCGGAGCTCGACTTGAATCAGCATCGGGGTCGGGCGAAACAACGGGAGTCGAGGGCAGTTTCTGAGTTTGAAGTGACCGGCCCGCGGCAAGTATGGAGCTGGGACATCACGTACCTGCGCACCAACGAACGCGGACGCTACTTCTATCTTTATTTCTTCCTTGATGTGTGGAGCCGCAAGGCCGTTGGTGCGGAAGTTTACGAGGAAGAGTGTGGCGAACTAGCCAAGGAACTCTGCGTGTCGGCCATGAAGCGCGAAGGTGCAAATCCCAAAAACCTTGCTCTCCACCAGGACAACGGCGGACCCATGAAGAACGCAAACTTCAAAGCCTTTCTGGAGAATCTCGGAGTTACGCTCTCGTACAGTAGGCCGAGCGTTTCCGACGACAATCCGTTTTCCGAGGCGGTGTTTCGCACCGCAAAGTATTGTCAACTCTTTCCCAAGAAGCCTTTTGAAAGCCTGGAACAAGCGCGAGCTTGGGCGAGGCAATTTGTCGCCTGGTACAATGGTGAACACCTCCACTCCGCAATCGGCTACGTGACGCCTCTGTCCCGCCACCAAGGCAGCTCCAGCAGCGTTTTAGAGAATCGGCGGAGAGTCTACCTGGCAGCTAGCAAACGCCATCCTGAGCGTTTTCCCAATGGCCCTCGCTCCTGGCATGAACCCAGCGTCGTTTGGCTAAACCCCACCAAAGTCACGCGCTCCTTGTTGGATCAACAGGAGCGTGCCACCTGAATCGGGGCGGCAACTACCTTGACACTCACCGCCCGAAACAGCAGTAGTGTCAAAAATTCGTCGCGTGGGTTTCAAGCGGCCTGCCGCGTTTAGAAGATGAGCAGCCGACGGAGCGCGGCGTTGGTGGTGTTGGAGGTTGCGATGCCCCGCCTCCGACGTTCAGCGGCGGAGGATATTGGTCGGGGTTGCAAAACGCCCCGACATGAGCGTCCGGGGAAAAAAAAACGAGCTAATCGCTCCGACGCTTTCCTCGCAGAGGTACTCAATGCCGCTTTCCTCGGAGATTAAGATGCGCCGGTCCGGCAATGCTGAAACGGAGCGGCGCAACGTTTTCGGGTCGCGCATTGACAGCCCTTGAGGCTGGCTCGCCTGTTTTCCGCGTCGGAGCTGCGAGTTGGTAACTTGGGATGACCAGCAGGTCGACCCTTCAGACGTGCGATGGGATTCCTGCAAATCCAGCCACGGCCTGCCTTGCCCCGTCCAAGTCTACTGTGCGCTCTGCAAGCAACCTTGAGAGCAATCCGTCGGGCACGCAGGGTTCAAATTTTGAAAACCTGCGACGGCTGGGACCATCGGCGTGAGCAATCGCATCCTCCGGCGTGGGTCGTCCTTCGCGACTCAGCTTTTCGATGGCCTGCCGGGCCGCGACTAGGCTTGTGGCGGCTGCTTCGCGAAATACGATGCTGGTGTTACGAGTCGTGATCTTGGCGCCCAATTCCACTTCGAGGAGGCGTCCAAGAAGGAGGTTTGCGGCGCCACCGGCGAAGTTCCACCATTCGAGATGGGCACCATGATCGAGTAGCGGGGAGCTAGCCTCCGAAGAAAGGCGTGAGCTTCACGGAGTGACGCGATGCTTTCACGAGCACGGATCGACCACGCCGGGTGAACGTCCGCGCTCAGGAGGATCCGCTTCATGGCTTGGCACATGTCCTGCGAAAGGAAGCCGCCGCCGCCGAACCAGCGCGGGGTCTTGCCGCTCTCAGCTGGCCTAACTTGGCAGGCGCCGCGATCCCAGTCCACGTGAATGACCTCCCAATGGCGGGCGCCGAGGGTGAAACAGCCGTAGCTTGCCACGTAGTCGAGGGAGAGCTCAGCTTGGCTCTTTATGCCACCAGGATCGACAATGCGTGCGTCGCGCTTCGAGCTGCCTTGGACCCAACGCTGCGTGGGGGTGACGTCTCCGTGCCACTTGAAGGCACGCCGGCCAATCCGAGGCCCACGGAAAACAGCTCAAGACCCCGCCGAGGCACCGCCCCCACACGCAGAGCATGGATGATTTCGCGCCGTTTTAACGGGCTTGGCTTAGCCAAGGCTTCAGTAGGCTCATCGCTCACAGCTTCACCTCAAATTGTTGCTCGAGTTTTTCTCGGTCGAGGAAAATTTGCTGATGCACGCGGTCAAAGGTTAGGACGTTGTAGCCATCTAGGTTCAGCACCTCTTGGAGTTTGCTGACGACACCCGCAACTCGGAATGCGGGCTCATTCAAGTGCGCCGCAAACGCCGCGGCGGGAGCCGCTCCCGAACGCTGGAGCAAGAAATGGACAGCCGCCACCACGGTGGCGCGCGTCTTCGCATCTGCCGCCCGCGCTTTGAGCATGTCCGAGTTATAAAAGTGCGGCAGGCTTTCTTCCGGTCTTTGTGATCCTGAAATCGCCGGTTCAGGCGCTGGGTTCGGCGATGGGGACACCATGGGCAATCCGAGCTGTGCCTCGGGCGCTTCCTTCTTCGCCTTGCCGCGCGGCGGCCGACTTCGATGCGCTTTGTCGGATGAAGCGTCAGGGAGCGACCGGGTCCACCAGTCCGGAATGTAGAGCCCCCGCACAGCGAGATCTGGATCCTGTTTTGCACGCAGTTCGTCTTCCCATCCGAGAAGCATGCAGGGGGCGACGACTTCAGCAAGCCCCGCGCCGCCATGTGCTCCCGCGTGCGCTCCGCCGCCATAACGCAAGCTATCCACTGCCAGAAGAGAGACACCCTCCGCGCCCTTCGGTACGTACACGCCCTCTCCGGAATAGGTGTATTCTCCCTCTTTAATCGCGTCCGATGCGGTGTGGGGTCTCCATCGCGCACCATCGGACATGACGCTGCCGATTGGCTTGAGGCGATCCGAGGGTACGTGGCCGTGATCGGCCGCCATCAGGATGCAGCGACCGGCTGCCATAGCTTGTTGGAAGATCTGCCTCAGCGAGCGGATGGACTCGATATCCCAGCGGTGCTCCTCTTGGCTATCGCTCTTCAGCGACGCATCAATGGCATTCACCACCAACGCCACGATGCGCTCTTCCTTCACCGCGTTGATCATGTGAACCGCTTCATCCGAAAGGGTGCCGTCACTCGTATGGCCTTCGCCCCGCAGCAACAGGCGGGGCACGAGGTGCGGCTCAAAGAAGCTCCGCATTGCGGGGTTCTCCGCGAATCGGGCCGGGTCCATGCCGCTATCCAGGGCTGTGCCGTTCTTGGGGACTTTCCCAGCGAGGAAGGCGGTGCGACTGACTTCGGTGACAGTCGGCAGCGCGGCGATCATCGCGGGGTAAGCGCCGTCGCCGATCTTGTTTGCCTTCGCGCTGTGCCAGGCCAAAGGCCCCCAATGGCTTCCCTTGCTTGCAAGCGAAGGAAGTAACTCCACGGCCTGGGCCCACGCCATTCCATC
>Ga0163144_10000932_pt1 | contig 69157 bp, 64 predicted proteins | sample OliLak19BULKMAT1_FD_123175 | JGI IMG/M metagenome (GOLD analysis project Ga0163144, IMG submission 123175) | Freshwater microbial mat bacterial communities from Lake Vanda, McMurdo Dry Valleys, Antarctica - Oligotrophic Lake LV.19.BULKMAT1 | ecosystem: Environmental > Aquatic > Freshwater >... | reverse complement strand
CGAGCTACGCCTCGGCGCACAACAATCTCGGCGCCGTGCATGCCGAGCGCGAAGACTACGAACGCGCCGCGGCCTGCTTCGCACGCGCCATCCAGCTCGGCGCCGCCGATGCCGATACGCATGCGAACCTGGTTCTGGCGTATGCGCGACACGAGGAAGGCGGCGCCGCATTGGCGACAGTGGAGGCGGCGCTCAGTGCGGGTCTCACTGGTGCGCGGCTCGAGATCGCGCATGGCGCCGCGCTGCTGGCCGTCGGCCGTCATGCGGAGGCGGTCGCGTCCCTGTCGGACTCCGCCAAGCGTTGGCCGCAGGAGCCGGAGGCCTGGCACAATCTCGGTTTCGCTCTGGCCAAGCAGGGTCGCTTCGCGCCAGCTCGCGATGCCTTTGATCAGGCTCTGACGCTGGCGCCGGGCGGTGCGGCGACGCATCTCAGCCGTGGGCTCGTGCGTTTATCGCTGGGTGACTATCGCGGCGGATGGGCCGATTGCCGCTTGCGGCGCGAGGGACCGGCAAAACGGGAGACCAGTCAACTCGTGCTGGACGAGAGATTGAACGGGCGGCGCATTCGGATCACGCGAGACCAAGGGGTCGGCGACGATCTCTTCTTCCTTCGCTTCGCGCCGCTGCTGCAGGCGCGGGGCGCCCAAGTGTCCGTCGATGTCGATCCGCGGCTTCACACCATGCTGGCGCGCGCTGGCCTTCCCAGTGCGGGGCCGTGCGACGCCGCGATCATGTCGGGCGACCTGCCTTTTCGTCTCGGCCATGGAGATGACGAAGATTGTCCCGTCGCATTGCGACTGGATGCGATCCCGGAACTGATTTCGACGCAACGCGCGATGCTCGAATCCGCCGGACCGCGGCCATGGATCGCGGTCAGTTGGCGCGCTGGCGTGAAGGGCCAGATGAAAAATGCGCCGGCGGCGCAGCTCGCTCGACTGCTGCGCGAGCTGCCCGGCACGATCGTGTGCATTCAACGTGATCCGCGGCCCGGTGAACTCGCCGCTTTTTCCGCCGAGCTCGGGCGCGCGCTCTTCGACGCGACGACCATCAGTGGCGATCTGGAATCGATGCTCGCGCTGATGCATGTGGTCGATGAACATGTCGCAGTGAGCAATGCCAATCTCCACCTGCGCGCAGCTGCAGGCCGGACGACGCGCGTTCTCGTACCGTTCCCAGCCGAGTGGCGCTGGCGTGAAAGGTGCGGCGCCTTGCCGTGGTTTCGCGATCATCGGGCCTATCGACAGGGGGCCGATCTCTCTTGGGACGCGGCCCTCGTGCAGCTCACCGTCGACCTCTCGCGGACGATCAAGCCGGCCTGAGATGCCTTCGCCGCTGACGCGGCACGGCATTGCGGCAGGCACGCGACCGCGACGATGCCCGCGTCCCGCGTTCACAGGGGATGCGAAGGCTCGCTCAACCCTAGAAAAGAGATGCAGCTCCGCCTTGATGCGCGCGGCGAGGAAAGCCGCGCCCCTCAATGCGTGGTGATCTTCGGGAGCTTCAGGTCGAAGAGCATGATGTCGCGTCGGCTTCCTGCACCGGCGACCGGTTCCACGCCGTGGAAGCAAGTCGTGGTCTTGGGAAAGGCAAGCATCGTGTTCGGACGATACGGAATGGTCGTGATCTGATCGAACGCTGCCGCATCGTAGTGCGGTCCACCTTTGCAGACGAAGTTGGGATCCTTCGGCGTATAGAGCGTGGTTCCGAGATCTGGACGGCTGCCATTGACGGGAAGATAGAACAGCACGGAGACGACTTTGCTGGGTGAATCCGTGTGCGGACCGAGCTTGTAGGATTCGAGATCGCGCATCAGGAAAATCTCCGTCTGAAGATCCATGTGTGCGTCGGGCGCATCCAGGCCGAGCCGCTCGGCGATGATGTCGTAGAATTTCGCGAGGATCCATGCGCCGAGGTCTTCATGGTGCAGGGCGGCGAAGGCGTCGGTCCAGAAGGCGCGCTGAGCCGCACTCAATCTGTTGCTCTTGGCCTCGCGCTCGAAGAAGGCGAGGCGGTGCGGATTGTAGTTCGGGCTCACGCGACCGCTTTCGACCAACGGTGTGTAGTCGTCGTCATCCGGCATCAATGATTGCATCTGGGCGTAGAAGGCCGTCGGAAAAACGTCGTCGACGACGAGATGCGTGAACGGATAGGTGCGCGCTGGCATGCTTGCGATCTGATAGATCACGTGCCGTCTAACGTTTGAAAACATGCTCGGCTACTCCAAGAAATGGGCCGTCGGCGCGCGTTGCGCGCGAGATCTGGGTCTGATCGAGGCGAAAGCCGTGACTTTTCAGCAGTTCGATCATGTCGCGATGCTCGGCAAGCGCGGGGTTCGTCTCGACGTTGAGCGACCGTAGTTCCGGTCGCGCGAGGGTCTGCGCCGCACCGGCAATCACCTTGTGCTCCAATCCATCGACGTCAATCTTGATGTGGTTCGGCACGCGGATGGCGCTGCTGTGTACGAGAGCGTCGATCGTGGTGGCGACGGCACCCTGTGTCAGCGGGAATACCTGCGGCTGGAGCTTGAAGTTCACGCTCTCGCCGAAGCTGTGGCACGACCCGCCGGCGTCGCTGTCGGACAGATAGAGCCGATCGAAGCGCGTCGCGTCGGAGAGAGCGAGCGGCCAGGCCGTCGCCCGCGCGGTGAGGTGATTGATGACGATGTTGCGGCAGAGCAGCGCGAAGTTTTGCGCCTCCGGCTCCATCGCATCGACATGAGCGGCGCGCAGTTGCGCCGCGTAGATCGTGTAGATCCCCATGTTGGCGCCGATATCGAGCAGCGCTTCGCCCGGTTGGATCTCGTCGAGCCATTCGATGGTCGTCGGTTCCTTGCTGGCGATCGTCCGCGCGCGCCACACCGTCCGGGCGTTGGGCGTCACGAACCGCAGCGGCGCGCCGCTCATTCGGACCGTCGTCAGCGGTGTGATCTGTTGATATTCCTCGATCGTGAGCTTGGCTTGCGCCATCACTTGCCACCCTGCGCATGTTCGATCGATCGAAACTAGGGCAGTAAGGTAAACGCGACGTTAGCGCCGTGCGGTGCGCAGAGGCTCGACGAGAACCCAGAATCCATCCTTGCTGCGCAGGAACTTGAGCAGTTCGAAGCGCGCGATGATCTTGGGCAACCACCATGATGGTGGCTCTTGAATAAGGTGCGCGTTGCGGCCATCGGAGAGGATCTTGATGGCCGCGCCGGTATGGACGGTGAAGAAGCCAAGGCGACCCGTCACGCGCTTGAGGTCGTCCAATACGGCGTCCAGACATTCCGGTTCGATGTGTTCCAGGACGTCGATCGACGCCACCATCTCCGCCGGCTGCGGCGTTGCCGACCATGCGGGAATGGCCGGATCGTAGGGGATCACGGTTGCTTGGCTCTGGCATGTGGCGGCAAGGGTCTGCGCCAGCCGACCCTTGCCTGCGCCATAGTCGAGGACTTCCTTGACGCCAAAATGCTCGATCACGGTCTGCACGAGTGGAGCGAACCCGACCGAAGCCATGCCGTAGTTCGGGTTCTCGGCATGGAGGCGGGCCTGCATCTCGCGATAGTCGGGCGTGATGACGGGCGAAGAATCATCGGGCATGGGTCGGTCTCCGTCTACTTCTCAGCCGGCCTTGGCGAGGGCGGGGGAACGGTCTTCAGCAAGCAACATGCGCTGGCGCTCCGCATGCCAGAGCGCCGCGTAGCTGCAATTGGCGGTTCGAGCGAAATACGGGCCGCCGATGGTGAAGTGCAGATTCGAGACCTCGCTGGCCGGCGTCGCCGGATCGTAATCGACAAGATGGTTCCAGCGATGCGGCAGTCCGCCGATCTCCTGATCGCCGTTCAACCACTTGAACTGGTGAAGCTCGAGGCCGGATGCGGCGTTGACGTACTCGGGGGTGAGGGCCCTGCAGCGTGCGTTGTTGAACAGGATGACACTCGACCAGTTCTTCTTGTCGTATTTCGTCTGCGGCGCACCGAGAAACTTGGTCGTCTCGGTCGGTACATGACTGTGCTTGACGACCTGGACGGCGTAGCGGTCGTCTCGGGCATTCCACAAGGCGGCGACGTCATCGAGCATCAGCATGTCGCAGTCGAAGAACATCGACCATCCCCGGTAGTCGCTGAGATGGGGAACGAGGAAGCGCGTAAAGGAGAAGTCGGTCGACTGCAGCGCGTGGCGCGGCCGGGTGAAGACCTGGCCGAGCTGGCTGAGCATCAGCGGCGCGATGGAGACCGGCTGGCTCGCACGCGCCATGATCGAATGGGCAAAGACATGGTAGGCGATCGTCTCGCGAGGATCGAAGCCGATGTAGATGTCGATCATTGCCTTGCTCCTTTTAGAATCCTCTGCGTTGCCCGTTTAGTCGCTGGGCCGCAGAGTCGACGACATCGCCCCACTGACCGGAGACGCTCTGGCGCAGCAGGGTGAGAGAGGGGTACCAAGGGCTATCGGGGCGATCGACGAACCAGTACCAGTGCAGCCCGCGATCGCGCGGCAGCAGTACGGTGGCCGGGACGCCGAGCGCGCCGGCGAGATGGGCCGTCGTATTGCTGATCGTCACGACGTGATCCATCGCGGCGATCTGGGCCGCGAGCCCGTCCAGGTCACGTAGTTGATCGATGTCCGGATCGTCGATGATGTCGATACCCAACTCGTGGCGCGCGCGTGCGACATGCGCAGCATCGTCGCCGTATTGCAGGGACACGAAGGTCACGCCGGGTTGCCGCAGAATGGGGCCCCATGCGCAGAGGTCCATGCTCTTGGCGTCGGCATGTCGCCGCGCGCCGCTCATCCAGGAGATGCCGACGATGCGGTTCTCCGGGGCGAGGGCGTAGCGAGTGCGTAGCGCCGCCGCGCGATCGCGGTCCGCCCGCAGGTACCCGGCATGGCGTGGAAAGCTCGTGAAATCGGGTCTCAGCCAACGCCCCAGACTCGCGAGGGGCGCCGCGACGTCGAATCTCTGCTCGGTCTCGGCGGCCGGTGTGGGCGTGCCGGGGACGAGCGTCACGCCTGGAAAGGAGCGCGCGAAGATCGTCACGAGCCGGGGGTCGACCTCCACCACAATGTGGGGACGAGCGACGACGAGATCGCACACCATCGAGGCGTACATGACCTGATCGCCGACGCCTTGCTCGCTCCACAGCAGCATTCGCTTCGCGTCGGGCTTGAATGGACGCATGGCGAACGGCCGTGCCGGGCCGCGATGATCCGCGATGCCGATCCCGTGATCGTAGAGAGCCCAACCGGCGGAGAGATTCCCGATGCGCAATTGCGCGAGCGACATGTTCCAGAGGCTGCGCAGATTGGTCGGCGCGAGGTTCAGGGCGCGCGTCAGTTCATCGATGGCCCTCAGCCACTCGCCTTGTTTGTCCAGCGAGGCCGCGAGGTTCAGGATCGGTTCCAGATAGGCTTGATCGAGCGAAGACGCGACGGCGAACCAGGATTGCGCGGAGCGGGCGTCACCTTCCGCATCGAAGACGGTGCCTAGATTGTTCGCTGCGACTGCGTAGCGTGGGTTGCTGTGGAGCGCCTGGCGAAAGCAGCGACGCGCGCCCTCGAGGTCGCCAAGTTCGAGCAGGAGCAGGCCGAGATTGTTGTTCGCCTGCGGATGTCTTGGATCGCACTCTACTGCGCGCGCGTAGGCGTCATGCGCGGCGAGCCGCTGGCCCCGTGCGTAGTGGACATTGCCCAGAGTGTACCAACAGGCGATATGCGCCGGCGCCAAGCGGGTTGCTTGCTCGGCGCTCTCGGTGGCGTCATCCAATCTGCCGACGCTGAGGAGCATGCTGGCGAGATCGAGATGGAAGGCCGCCATTTCCGGTCGGAGCTGAATGGCCCGCCGGAGCCGCGTGACGGCACGCGGAATGTCGCCGCTGTCGCGATCGATCAGCGCACGCAGATGCAGCAACTCGACGTCGTCGGGCAGGCTGGCGAGAATCATGTCGCAGAGTTGACTGGCGAGAGCGATCTGCCCGCTGCGTTGTGCGTTGATCGCCTGCGTGCGCATCGTCGCGAGCACTGCCGCGCACTCGGTCCGACCTCCCTGTCGGCGCGACCGCGTTTCGGTTCTCATGACGAGGTACTTCCATTGCGGAAGACGGCGAGCAGCGCGGTGTTGCCGTCACCACCGCGTGGCCGATCACTGGTCCGGGCGAGGGCGACGGTGTCGAACCCGTAGGCCTCCGCGAGCCGGCGCAGATACATCGGGGAATGTCGAAATCTCTGGCCGGGAAGGATCGTGACTTCCGCACCACGGGCATCGGCCTGCACGGCCATGGCGAACAGCCCGCCTCTGCGTAGTGCGCGGGCCGCGCCGGCGAAGAATGGCGACAGGGCGAGGCTGCGCGTGAGCGCGACGGGCGCTGCGACGAGGTCGAACAGGGCGCTGGGAAGTTCGGCAAGATGCTGTGCGGGTGAAGCCGTCGTGACCATGTCGTAGAGCCCGGTAATCCGGGCCGTGCTCGCGCTGGCAACATCGGCCTCGACGGCAATCAGGTGCGAGGCGACCGGCCGCCATACGGAGCCGGCGGCGCCATGGCCGCAGCCCAGCTCCACAGCGACGAGCTTGCGTCGCGCCGGGCCGAGATTGCGCTCGACCAGGCAGCGCAGGCGCCGCGCGTGCTTGAGGTCGTCCGTATGCTCAGGCTGTGGCGGCACGGCGCGCGCCAGGCGCTGCAGATCGGCGCGTGCACCTTGGCGATCGATCGGATCCAGCGCGACGCATCGGCGGAAGGCGCCGGCCGCTGCCTCGCTGTTGCCCATGGCGATCCAGAGCGAGCCGAGCGCATGATGCGAGCGCGCGTCGGCAGGGTCGAGTTCGACCGCCCGCACCAGGGTCGCAGCGGCTTCGTGCAAGCGGTCCTGGCCACGCAGCGCCGCAGCAAGCCGTTGGTGAGCCTCGGCGCTGGTCGGCCCTAGCGCGCACGCCGCACGCGCGTAGGCGCACGCTTCGTCGAAGCGGCGCTCGACGCTCAGCAGGTCGCTGAGCGCAAGCAGCGCTTCGATTCCGGCATCGCGTTCGACGGCCTCGCGAAGAGCGAGTTCCGCCTCGACCAGGTCGCCACGGGCAATGTGCGCGCGCGCGCACTCGAGAAAGAGCTCGCCGCGATCCGGGGCGTTGCGGCATGCGGCAGTGATGAAATCCAGCGCCGCTTCCGCGTCGCCCCGATCGCGTGCGATCTGAGACAGGCAGAGCAGCGCGTCCACATTCTTGGGATCCGTATCCAGAATCCCCGTGCATGCGGCGAAGGACTCGCCAAGCTGACCCGCGGCGCGCGCCGCAACGGCCAATTCGATCGTCCGCGATGCGGATCGCGACGCACGACGGCGGGTCGTCCGTGGTCGGTGCGGAGGGACGATCATGTTGCGGACCTCACAGGTAGCTGGCCAGAGACATGTCGCGCGCAGCGGACAGCATCCGATATGAGGCTTCGAGAGAGGTTTGCGTGAACGTCAGGCGGCTGATGGCTTCGGCCATATCCACGTCCTCGACATCGCCGATCTGGATGTCGAGCGTGGTCATGAAGTCCTTCTGGCGCGTTGCGAGCTCCTGCATCTGGGTCTGTTTGACGCCCAATTCGCCGATCTCTTCGATGACGCCAGCGAAGCCGGCCTGCAGGTCGGCGACGGCGCGTGTCGCCATCTGCCGAAAACCGGCGTCGGTCGTTGGCGTGAGGTCGCCAACCGACAAGGCATAGAGCGCCTGCATGATCTTGTTGACGGAGTTGTCGCGGCCGTTGATGCCGTAGGTGATGTCGAATCCGCTATCGACCCGCGCGACGATCAATGCCTCGGATGTCGCGCTGTATTCGCCGCTGTAATAGCGAACGGGTACGGCGCCGGAGATGGCGCCCACGGCCGTGCCGTCGAGGTGCGCGACGATGTTGTCGTATGCGGCGTCGCCCGAGGCCGCGGTGGTGTCGAGCGGCGTGACGCCGGCGGCGCTCGTCACATTGGCCAATGGCGTTCCAGGGAGCGTCGGCGAGCCCGGATCGGCCATCGGCGGTGCGTCGGCCATGCGGCCGGCGAAGAGGTAGAATCCGTCGAGCTGGGTGTTGATGAGATGCGTCACCTCCTGCAACGCAGCGGAAGCTTGCGCCCGCAGCGCCGCATTGCCCTGCGTCGGGGAGATGTTGGCGGAACTCATCACGGGAAAGGCCGAGTTGCGGACGCTGTTGGCGATATCCTTCAACCGTTCGAAGACCGTCTGCGTCTGCTCCATTCGGGTCCTCGTGACGACATTCGCCTGCTGGAACGCCTCCGTCGACGATCGGGTGATGCGCAGGCTGAGGGAGAGGCGCGCATCCTCGCGCAGGCCGCTGTAGTTCTGGCTCTTCTTGCCGGAAGAGACTTGGCCCTGGAGCTTGTTGAACTCCGCTTGCGTCTCGGTCAGACGCATCCGCATGAATTCGTTCTGGGCGAAGGTACCGACGTTGTTGATCATGTGCTGGGTCTCCGTCAGCCGGCCGTGCGCATCAACTCGTCGAACATGTCGCGCACGGCTTGCAGGACACGTGCCGACGAGGCGTATGAGTTCTGGATCTCGATCATCAGGGCGAGTTCGCGATCCACGTTCACGCCGCTGTCCGACTTGAACCGGTTCTCGATCTGACCGGTGAGCGCATCCTGGGATTGGAGGGAGTCGCTCGCGACGGCGCGCTGGCCCGCCTGGGTGGCGATCAACGCACCGGCGTAGCCGGTCAGCGTCGCGCCCGGACCAAGGCCGGCAGCCGCACTGAAGGACTGCACGCGCTCGAATGCGTCGACGATCGCACGTGGGACCGTATTGTCCTGCGAGACCGTGCTGATGCTCGCCACGGAGGTGCCGTCGCGCATGCGCCACGGGGCTGTCTCGACATCCGGATTCACCGCCATGCGACTGGAGAAGCCGACCGACGCAGCGGAGGGCGCCGCCGCGAAGATCATCTTGGTTCCACTCGGCACGTCAGCATCCAGTCCAATGCTGCCGCCGGTTGAAGGCTGGATGGAAACCGTGAGCCCGGCGATGCCGGTGATGGTGTACGTCGCACCGTAATTGGCGAAGCGCAGCAGCATGCCCGTGCTCAGGCCGGCGACGCTCGTGACGTCGAATGACGTCGCGGCCGCGCTGGCGGCCGCCGTCGTCGTGTTGCCTGTGATCACGGTCTCGGTCGCGGCGTAATCGTAGAGATCGAGATCCGCGAGCGCGAAGTTTTGCGCCACGCGTGCGGAAAGTTCATCGAGCTGGGTCTGGGCATTGTCCATCAGGCCGTCGCGCACATCGAACAAGCCGCGAAGGCGTCCGCCGTGGATTTCCGCCGTGATGTCGGTCCCGCCGATCTCCACGCCGCCGATCGTGCCGTTCGCGTAGCTCATGGAGGGATTCATCGTCGAGCTTTGGTTAAAACTCAGTTGCGTTGGCGTACCGTCGAGGAGCTGGCGGCCCGCGGCGGTCAGGATCCACACCTCTCCGGTGTTGCGCTCGAACGTCGTGACATCGATGTTCTTCGACAGCACGCCGAGTTGCAGATCGCGCTTGTCTTCGAGGTCGGCAGTCGACTGCCCCAGCCCCTTGGCCTGGACGATCAGGCGATTGAGGTCGTCGATCTGCTGCAGCGTGCTGTTGATCGTCGTCACCGTCACGGCGATCGTCTGGTCGGCGTCGAGACGCAGGCCCTGGATCGTCGTCGACAAGCCTTTGACTGAGTCCGAGTAGCTGCGCGCCGCGGCGAGCGTGCTCTGTTGATGCGTGCCAGAGTCGGGTTGAGACACCAACGATCGGAACGCATTGCCGAGATCGCCCAGTTGACTCGCGATGGAGCCGCCATCGCCGGGGCTGCCGAATGCAAGTTCGAGCCGGCCGAGAAACTCCTCACGCGCGCGCAGCGACTCGCCGATGCTCTGGCCGCGCCGGATCTCTCGCTGCAGGCTCTTGTTGACCTGGCGTTCGACTTCACCGGTCATGACGCCCTGACCCTGAAACCCGACGATGCGCGATTCCAGGTTGACCGATTTGCGCGTGTACCCGTCCGTTGATGCGTTCGAGACGTTGCGCGACACGATGTCGAGACCGACCTGGGCAGCGCGCATGCCACTGCTGGCGGAGAGCATTATCGAGGTGAGGCTGGATAGGGTCATGTGCGTCTTTCGTGCGCAGAGATTGCGTGCCGCTCAGAGCTGGCGGTTGAGCGCGACCGACATGCCCGCGGCGGCGCGTCGGCCTCCCGTGGCAACGCTCAGTCCGTCGGGTCCGTAGCCCTGCGCCTTCGGACGCTGGGTTTCGGCGGCATCGACGATCGCGCGCAGCACGCGTTCATTGGCTCCGCGCGCCGCGGTGAGAGCCTGCTCGTTTTCGCGCGCCGCGATCTCGAAGGTTTCGATCACTTCGCGCAGCTCGGACTGGACGGCCGTCGTTACGGCCCTGAGCGTTTCGGGATCCTTGCGGAACCGCTGGGCCATGCTGCTGTAGCATTCGGTCAGATCCGCCTTCTCGGCGGCGAGTTCTTCGACGCGCGTCAACGCGAAGCTGCGCAGGGCGGATGTCTCCTCGCGCAACAAGACGATGAGCTTGCCGGCGATCGAAATCAGGTCGCGGATCTTTGGCATCGGGACGATGTCGAGTTGGGAGGCGGGGCTAGCCATTGGGTTTCTCCTGGAGGCGTAGGATTTCACGGGCGACTTGTTGCGCGATGCCGATGCCACCGCGTCGCGAGATGGCTTGCGCGTAGGCGTCGACCTGGAAGGAGCGGAACATCTCCTCGCCCTTGCCGCCGCTGAAAGGGCCGTTGCCGGAGATGCCCTCGAACATCGGGGCCAGCATCTGGGACAGGAACATCTGCTCGAACTGGCGTCCGACGCGCATGGCGTCCTCTTGCGCCGCCCTGGGCGCCTGGATCGCGCGCGGAGGCGTGCGCGTATCGATCCCAGCCGTGTTCTGCGCCGAAGCGCCGGTGACCTGGTTCATCACATCACCTCCACTTCGGCCTGCAGCGCGCCGGCGGCCTTGATGGCATGCAGGATGGTGATCATGTCGCGCGGGCCGAAGCCGAGGGCGTTGAGGCTGTTGACGAGTTCCTGGAGCGTCACGCTGTTCGGCAGGATCGCGAGACGGCGATCATTCTGCTCGTCGACCTCGACCTGCGTGCGCGGCACGACGATGGTGGCGCCACCGGGCGCGATCGCGCCGCCGGTGATTTGCCCCGGAATGACCGGCGCGCCGGTCGTCGACGGCGCGAATGGATTGGGCTGCGAGACCTGCGGCGTCTCCGTGATCCGGATCGTGAGGTTTCCATGCGCGATCGCAACGGTGGAGATGCGCACGGCGTCACCCATCACGATGGTGCCGGTCTTCTCGTCGATCACGACGCGCGCGATCTGGTCGGGCTCGACGGGCAGCTGCTCTATGTCCGTGAGCAGATTGGTCACGTCGCCTCGGCGCGTATCCGGGACAAGCAGCAACACGGTGCCGGGATCGAGCGCACGCGCGCTCGGCGTACGCAGGTACGCATTGATCGCCTGAGCGATGCGCCGCGACGTGGTGAGATCGGGGTTGCGTAGCGCGATCTTGACGGTTTCGAGGGACGCGAGCTGGAAGTTGCTCTCGCGCTCGACGATGCCGCCGCTCGCGATCTTGCCCGAGGTCGGGATGTTGCGCGTGACGCCCGCGCCCTGGCCCTGTGCGGTGAATCCACCGATTGCGATGGCGCCTTGCGCGACGACGTGGACTTCGCCGTCCGCACCGGTCAGCGGCGTCACCAGCAGCGTACCGCCCTGCAGCGAAGTCGCATCGCCGAAGGTGCCGACGGAGATATCGATGCGGCTACCCTGACGCGCGAATGCGGGCAGTGTCGCCGTGACCATCACGGCAGCGACGTTGCGCGTGCGCAGGCTTCCGGCGATGTCGCGCGTGTTGACGCCAAGGCGCTCGAGCATCGCGATGATGCTCTGCTGCGTGAAGGGCGAGTTGTTGAGCGTATCGCCTGTCGCATTGAGGCCGATCACCAGGCCGTATCCGACGAGCTGGTTCTGTCGAATGGCCTGGAAGTCGGCGATGTCTTTGATGCGCGACCGTGCGGATGCCGATGCGGAGATCGTCGAAGCTGCGGCCAGGGCAATCAAGCCGATCTTCAGGAACCGGGAACTCGAGATGGCGATCGACATTCGAACCTGCATTCTGCGGAGGTGTCCCGGAATGGGATTGCGAGCGCCGTGCCAAGTTCTTTCGGGTCTCAACGCATTGATTTCGCGTGATCTGTGCTTGAGCGTTGAACGCTGCTGGATCGCGACCCGGCAACGTCTCGCTAGACACCCGGTAGGAATTGCCGCTGCATCCCCCGCGCTTAACGCTGCGTTAAGCGTAACGGCCGCAGTGTCGGCGTCATCGTCCCTCGTTCTCTTCGCGTGCCCGCATGAAAGTCGACAAGAGTTCCAGCATTCGCAGTGCCGGACCCGCGCGGCGTAGCGAACGGGCCGGTGCTCGCACGGGCGATTTTGCTCGCCAGCTCGAAGAGAGCGGCAACGCCTCGTCGACGAGCGCGGTCGGCGGCATGACCGCCGCAAGTGGCATCGCCGGAATTCTCAGCATTCAGGAAGTCGGCGATGCGACGACCTCCCGACGACGCGCAGTCGCGCATGCCGAGACGCTGCTCGATCGTCTCGACGAGCTTCGCCACGGTTTGCTCATGGGCACGCTGAACCGCGACCAACTCGTGGAATTGTCGCGGCTCGTCGCGGTGCGGCGCGAACAGCTGGACAACCCAGGGCTGGTCGAGTTGCTGGACGAGATCGATCTCAGGGCCCAGGTCGAGTTGGCTAAATATGACGCAAAAGCAATGAGTTGATGGGTTTCTTCCAATATCGAGGCGCGGATTTCGCGGCTTGCTGCGATGACGGACGATTCATATACTCCGCGCCCCATGGACCCGGTTTTTGGCGCTCAAACAATGTTGAAACTATCGCTGCCTGTGGACTACCGGCCGTCGGAAAACGAGCCGTTCATGAACCCAGTGATGCGCGAATATTTCCGCCAGAAGCTGTTGCGCTGGCGTTCCGAGTTGCTTCGCGATTCGTCGGAGACGTTGATCCATCTCCAGAATGAAACCGTCCCGGAGGCCGATATTACCGATCGCGCCGCCACGGAGACGGATCGTTTCACGGAGCTGCGCACCCGCGATCGCGAACGCAAGCTGATCGGCAAGATCGATTCCGCCCTGCGTCGCATCGAGGACGGCACGTATGGACAGTGCGAGGATAGCGGCGAGCCGATCGGGGTGCGTCGCCTCGAGGCCCGGCCGATCGCGACCTTGAGCCTCGAGGCGCAGGAGCGTCACGAGCGGATCGAGCGTACGCAGCGCGACGACTGAACCCGCCGCGCAGAGTCGTCTCCGCTCAGAACGGGAAGATGACGTCGAAGATTTCCTGACCCCAGCGCGGCCGCTGCACATCGGTCACTTGGCCCTTGCCGCCGTATTCGATGCGCGCTTCGGCTAGGCGGTCATGCGGAATCTCGTTGGTCGAGCGGATGTCCTGTGGCCGCACGACCCCGGCGACCTGCAGGATACGATTCTCGCTGTTGACGCGAACTTCCTGTTTGCCCTGGACCACCAGATTGCCATTTGGAAGGGTCTGCGTGACGACGGCCGCGACCCGCAGCGTGATCGTCTCCTTGCGCTCGATCGAGCCGGTGCCGCGGCTGGACGTGCTCGACGACATCTCCACGAGATTGTCCGCGGACGCGGCGGCGTTCTTGCCCGGGAGCGATTTGAGGATCTTGCCGACGTTATAGCCGAGGAACGAAGGAAGGCCCGCCGCCTCGCTATTCGCACGCGATCGCGCCGACGTGTTCTCGAGCGAGGCCGTGTCGGCGATGTTGATCGTCACGGTCACGATGTCACCGATGGCGCTGGCGCGCTGGTCCTTGAAGAACGCGCGCGCGCCATGGCGCCAGAGCGAATTGGGTTGGCTTTCCATCTCCACGGGCGCGGGCATCGGCATGCTGACCGGCGGACGCGTATTCGCAGGATTGCCGATCGCGCTCTGCGGCGGCGGACTGCCGATATGGCTGAGTCGGTCCAGCGCGTTCGAACAACCGCCGAGTGCGACGACCAGGACGAGTGGAATGACGGTGTGGTGCTTCATTCGGAAATTCCAATCGAGATCAGTTGATGAAGGCGACGCGGTTGCCGGCATGCAGGGTCACCGTGTCGGCGCCCGTGACTTCGGCTTCGATTGTTTTCTTGGTCTGGACGTTCATGACCCGGATCGTTTCGCCGCGCGCACCGTCGTCCACGGCGCGGCCTTGTGCGGTCAAGGTCATCGCGCCGGAACGCAGGACGATCGTCACAAGTCCGTTGCGCGTCACCAGAAGCGGCGCGCGGACGTCGCCCTCGCGCAATGCCACACCGCTGCGCAGCACGCGCCGCGCGCTCTGACCGATCAACCGGTTGGCGTCGACGAGAGAGTCGGCGACGAGACTCTCCTCGCGCATGTCGACGATGTCGACGTCGTCGCGACGAATGATCTCGCCGATCTGGATCGGTCGGCGCAGCACAGGAATCTGACGCGTCGCCGTCGCACGGCCGCTCAGTGGCAGTCGCTGTGCCGAGGGATGACCGGCGCCGGCGAGCGCGAGCGCGGAGAAGCGGCCGGAACTGCGATCGAAGGCCAGAGACTGGATGTCGATCGTGGGCGGCGCCTGAAGCGAGATGGCCAGGTCGCCGACGCGTCCAGTGAGTTCGATGTGCATGTTGTCACTGGCGCCTTCGCGAACCAGCGCCTCCCGGAGTGCCGCGATCAGATCGGCACGGGCAATGGTCCGTCCGACCCTTTCGACGACGATGCGGTCGAACCGGCTGGTCGGGCGCCAATCGACACCATGCGCGCGTGCCGCTTCGATGAGCCAATTGGCATCGAGCACGAACCGACGCCCCGGTTGCGGCGCGCGCATGACGATGGCGTCGCCCGACGGACCAACGTCGTCGAAGAGATCGGCGACGCGCACGAATTCGGCATCGAGTGTGACTGCGGGCTTGAGCATCGCGGCCTGTGCCGTCGCCGCGCCGAGCGCCGCGATGACGCTCGCGAGAAGGATGTGGATTGCACGCATGATGAGGCTCCTCAGCGCAGCTGATTCAGGGCGCCCATCATCTCGTCCGACGCCTGGATGACCTTGGAGTTCATCTCGTAGGCGCGCTGCGCGGTGATGAGGTTGGTGACTTCCTGGACCGTGTTCACATTGGACGTCTCCAGGAAGCCCTGCAGAACCGTGCCGAAGCCCTGTCGACCTGCCGTGCCGGTGACGGGATCGCCGGACGCGGGCGTGTTCTTGAACAGATTGTCGCCGAGCCCCTCGAGTCCGGCGTCGTTCGCGAAGCCGGCCAATTCGAATTGCCCGACGCGCTGCACCTGCGTCTGCGCGGGTTGCTTGACGAGGATCTCACCGGACGTATTCACGGTGACGTCGGTCGCATCGCGGGGGATCGTTCCGCCGCCCTTCACGGTGTAGCCGTCGGCGGTGACGATCTTGCCGTCGGCGCTCAGTTGGAAGGATCCTGCGCGGCTATAGGCGGTCTCTCCGGACGGCAGTTCGACCTGGAACCATCCTTTGCCCTGCATGGCGACATCCAGCGTGTTGCCCGTCGTCGTCAGATTTCCCTGCTCGGTGATCCGGTAGACCGCGGCGGCCTTGACGCCGAGGCCGATCTGGATCCCCGCGGGCACGATGGTGTTGGCATCGGACGACGCGGCGCCGGCGCGGCGCTGGTTCTGATAGAGCAGATCCTGGAACTCCGCGCGCTGCCGCTTGAACGCGGTTGTATTCATGTTCGCGATGTTGTTCGAGATCGTTTCGACGTTGAGCTGCTGGGCCAACATGCCCGTCGAGGCGATACTGAGAGAGCGCATGGATTGTTCCTTCGTGAAAGATCGGCGCGATCAGGCGACGCGAGACAGCTTGTCGATTGCCTTGCGCGCCCGCTCGTGCTCCTGCTCGAGGATGCGGCCGACGGCCTGGTAGCGGCGCATGATGTCGATCATGTGCGTGACTTCGACGACGCTCTGCACGTTGGAGCCTTCGATCATGCCCTGTGCGACCTGGGTGCGCTGGTCGACGGGCTGTGGTTCGGCCTCGGTCTCGAGCAGATTGTCACCGGTCTTGCGCATCGCCTGGTCGTCCTCGAACTTGACGATCTGCAGTTTGCCGAGCGGTCCCTTGGTGCTGGCGATCGCGCCGCGGCGATCGATCTCGATGTTGCTCTCACCGGCGGGAATTGTGATCGGCGCGCCACCGGCGCCGAGCACAAGCGCGCCGTTTCCCATCGTCAGACGACCCTGGGCGTCCGGCCTGAAGCTGCCGTGGCGCGTGTAGCGCACGCCATCGTCCGTCTGCACTGCGAAATAGCCGGGACCGGCGATCGCGACGTCGAGAGGATTTCCCGTCCGCTCCATGGGGCCGGGGCGCGTGTTGCGCAACGTGCCATTTTCGGTGACGAAGGCTGCCTTGCGGCCGGGCCCGTCGATCTGCGGCGACCCGGCACGGGTCGACAACAGCGTGCGAAATGCGAGCTGGTCGCCCTGGTAGCCGGGCGTCGAGGTGTTGGCCATGTTGTTGGCCAGAACGTCCATCTGCCGATGCAATCCGGTCATCAGCGACACGGCGATGTAGGACGGGTTCTCCATCGGTAGGTCAACTCTCCTTGGCGCGGGTTCTCCCGCGGACGAACTGGGCGCGGCGGTCGACCGCCTGTGTTCGATCTCTCCGTAGCGAACGCCGTGCCAAGTCCGCAATCGCGCAAATCATGGGTTTACGCGACCGCCGCCCCTCAAAACGAGGGCGGCCGGCAGTTTCTGCCGCGTGGAATCTGCCGGGGTTGGTTCCTCAACCGCTTGTTAACCGTCGACGCCCTAGAAGGAAGGTCGATGTGCAGGCGAAAGGCGAGAGGGCTTCATGGCGGCTAAGGAAAAAGAGCAGAAATCCGGTGCAGCCGAGGAGGCTGGCGCCGACGGCGGACAGCCGAAGACGAAGAAGCTCGCCGGCAAGACACTGATCCTGTTCATCGTCGCGCCGCTCTTGCTGCTCGGCGGCGGCGGCGCCGGGGCGTATTTCATGTTCTTCGCCGGCAAGCACGACGACGCGCATGGCGCCGGGCCCAAGGAAGAGAAGAAGGCCCCGAAGCTGATGGTCTTCTACAATCTTCCGGAACTACTGGTGAATCTGAGCGGGCAGGGGCGTCGCTCCAGTTTCCTGAAGATCAGCCTCAGCCTCGAACTCGAGGACGCCAACGACATCCCGAAGATCGAGGCGGTCCTGCCGCGCATCGTCGATGCATTCCAGACCTATCTGCGCGAGCTGCGGCCGGAGGATCTGCGTGGCTCGGCCGGACTCTATCGTCTGCGCGAGGAGCTCCTTGCCCGCGTCAACACGTCGGCGCAACCGGCGAAGGTCAACGATGTGTTGTTCAAGGAGATGCTGATCCAATGATCAGGCAGTGAGCGACACGTCATGGCAAACGACGGCAAGGAGATGACCGAAGAAGAGCGCATGGCAGCGGAGTGGGACGCCGCCGCCGCCGCCGGTGAGGGCAACGACGCCAATGGCACGAAGGCGCTCAGTCAGGACGAGATCGACTCGCTGCTCGGCTTTGAAGGAGACAAGAGCGGCGACGGCACCAGCGGAATCCAAGCCATCATCAATTCGGCGCTCGTTTCGTATGAACGCCTGCCGATGCTCGAGGTGGTCTATGACCGCCTGGTTCGCATGCTCACAACGTCGCTGCGGAATTTCACGTCGGACAACGTCGAAGTCACGCTCGACTCGATCACGTCGACGCGGTTCGGCGACTACCTCAACTCCGTGCCGCTGCCGGCGATGCTCTGCGTCTTCAAGGTGGAGGAATGGGACAATTTCGGACTTCTGACGATCGACAGCGCGCTGATCTATTCGGTGGTCGACGTGCTGCTCGGCGGACGCCGCGGCACGGCCGCGATGCGCATCGAGGGGCGACCCTATACGACAATCGAACGCAATCTCGTCGAACGGCTGACGAGCGTGGTGCTGCATGACATCACGCTCGCATTCGAACCGCTGGCGAAAGTGAACTTCGTCTTCGATCGGTTGGAGACGAACCCACGCTTTGCGACGATTGCGCGCCCGGCGAACGCGGCGATCGTGGCTCGTCTGCGCATCGACATGGACGATCGCGGTGGCCGGTTCGAGCTCCTGATCCCGTATGCGACGCTCGAGCCGGTGCGAGAGCTGCTCCTGCAGATGTTCCTCGGCGAGAAGTTCGGACGTGACTCGATCTGGGAGACCCATCTCGCGACCCAGCTATGGCAGACCGAAGTCAGCATCGATGCGGTGATGGATCAGCAGACCATGTCGCTCAACGACGTGATGAACCTGCAGGTTGGGACGCAGATCATGTTCGACGCGACAGCGGAGAGTCTGGTCGAGCTGCGCTGCGGAGAGAAATTCATGTTTCAGGGTCGAATGGGGCGGCGCGGCGCCAACATGGCGATCTGCATCGAAGAGAAGATGATCAAGGGAGATGGATCGTGATGACGACAATCATGCTGGATGGCCTCGTTGCGGTGCTGTTGCTCGCGACGATCGTCTTTGCCTGGCGCCTCGATCGACGCCTCGCCACGCTCAAGCAGGAGAAGGCCGCGCTTGGCGAGCTCATGGCGGATTTCACGCAAGCGGCGACAAAGGCCGATCAAGGGCTCAAGGCGCTCAAGGCGGCGGCTGCCGACATGGGGCGCGATGTCGAAGGCCTGGTCGCCAAGGGGCAGGGCTTGCGCGATGATCTGAGCTTCCTGATCGAGCGCGGAGAACCGCTCGCGGATCGGCTTGCCGACGCGGTGCGGGCGCGCAGTGCGCCGCCGCCGTCGACGCCGGCGCCACCGCAGCCGGCGCCGCAACCGGCACGCGAACGCTCGCTGCGCAGCCTGCGGGAGGAACCGCGGCTTCCTCCTCTGCCTTCGACGACAGCCGATCGCGAGCCGCGCAACGAGATCGAACGCGAACTCCTGAAAGCCCTTGCGGCTTTGCGCTGAACCATTCCCGAGTGAGGCAAGTGGTCGTGATCAAATCGCCGCCCGCAAAGCGTTCGCTGCGTCTGCTGCCGATTCTGATCGTCGCGCTCGGCCTCGTGCTGTCCCTGCGCGTCACGTCGATCGTGCAGGAAGTCTCCGCCCGCGCGACCCCGGAACCCAGGCTTCGTGCGCGGGAACTCGAGCCATCGCCGTCGCTTCTGGCCATCATGCCGACCGCAGGCCACGACAAGCCTGCTACGCCACCAGCCAAAGCAGCGGCGAGTGAAGCGCCGCCGCCGCGCTCGACTGCCGACGAGCCTGGCGCCTTCTCGGCAGCGGAAGTCGAGATTCTGCAGGAACTGGCGCAGCGACGCGCGGCGATCGAGAAGCGCGGTCGGGATCTCGCCGAACGTGAGTCTCTGTTGCAGGCGGTGGAAAAGCAGATCGAGAAGAAGCTGCAGGAGCTGAAGCAGCTTCAGGGCGCCGTCGAGGCGACGCTCAAACGTCACGACGACGATGAGGATGTCCGAAAGAAGAGCCTGGTCAAGATCTTCGAGGGCATGAAGCCGCCCGAAGCAGCACGGATCTTCGAACAGATGGAACTGGCGCAACTGGTCGACATCATCGAGCGCATGAAGGAGCGCAGCGTGTCGCCGATCATGGCGCAGCTGCATCCCGTGCGAGCGCGCCAGGTTGCGGCCGAGCTGGCGAAGCGTCGCATTCCCGTGGCCGGCCCGCCGCCGAAGGCGGGATGAGCGATTTATTGCCGCGCATTTACCACGTCTTAAGAGCGCTGGGTGAAGCTCGGAACAGACAATCGACGCCGTGCTCGGCGCCCGATCGAGCATCGCGAAACACAAGGAGAGCATGATGGCTGTTGAAATGGGGATGAACATCCTGATCGTCGACGACTACAAGACGATGCTCAGGATCATCCGAAATCTCTTGAACCAGCTTGGGTTCCAGAACGTCGACGATGCGACCGACGGCGGCGCCGCGCTGCAGAAGCTGCGCGAACGGAATTTCGGGCTGGTCATCTCCGACTGGAACATGGAGCCGATGACGGGGCTTCAGCTGCTCAAGGAAGTCCGCGCCGACATCAAGCTGAAATCCACGCCCTTCATCATGATCACGGCCGAAAGCAAGACCGAGAACGTGGTCGCAGCAAAGGAAGCGGGCGTGAACAACTACATCGTCAAGCCATTCAATGCCGCTACGTTGAAGACGAAGCTGGTCGCGGTCATTGGCGACTTCTGAAGACCGGCCCAGGGAGACGATTCGATGCAGACCCCCATTCGTTCGGCGATGCCGCGCGTCGGCAAACCCGATATCAACGACGTCGGTCAGCAGAGCGTGAGCAGCTGGAGCGTCGATCTTCAACCGGCCAATGTGACTCTCTATCGCGAACTCGAAGCGCTGGCCGGGTTCATCAACGATGCGAAGGGCGAAATCGCTGCGCTGCGCCCCCAGGACATTCGCGAGAAGCACCTGCCGGCCGCAACCGATGAGCTGGATGCGATCGTCGGCGCGACCGCCGACGCCACCAACACGATCCTCGATTCCGTCGAGGCGATCTCGAAGTTCGGCGCGGCGCTCGACGAGAAGGGTGGGCAGGAGCTCAACGATCATGTGATGGCGATCTACCAAGCCTGCAGCTTCCAAGACATCACCGGGCAGCGCATCAACAAGGTCGTGGGAACCTTGAAGCAGATCGAGATGAAGGTCGATCAGCTGCTGAGCGCATTTGGCGACGAGGTCGCGCGCCAACGGACGAATGTGGCGGCGGAGCAGGCGGCCGCGAAGCTTGAAATCGACAAGGCACGCGACGCCCATCTGCTCAATGGTCCGCAGCTGGCGCAGGATGCCGCGAGTCAGGCGGACATCGACGCACTCTTCTCGAAGCCCTAGCCGCCATGGACATGGCGCTGGCGCCGCGGCGGCGGATCTTCAGCCATCGGCGCAGCCGCATGCCCAGCCGGATCGCCGCCGCATGCATCGGCGTCCTGGTCGCCGTGCTCGGGTTGCAGATCGCCTTCGGTCAGGAGCGCATCGCCGCGCGGATCGGCTCGCATCCCGGCTATGATCGCGCAGTCGTCGATTGGAGCGGCAATGTCGTCTACGACGTGCAATCCGACGGTCGCTCGGTGCGTGTGCTGTTCGCGCGCCCAGCCGAGCTCGATGTCTCTCAGATGGTGCGCAAGTTCGGAGAGGTCGCCAGCGACATAAAGGCGTCGTCGACGGCTGAGGGCGCGACATTGTCGTTCACATTGCCGCCCCGCGTTCAGCTCCGTCATTTTCGCAACGAGAAATCCATCGTCCTCGACTTCATTCGCAACGTGTCGTCGGCGGCCCCCAGCGTCGACCCAGCGAGCGCACGACAGCTCGCTCAGGAAAGACAAGTGCGCCCGAGCGTCACGGAAGCTCCGGCGCTCGTCGTGCCGCCGCCGCCGCCGCGTGTCGCCGCAGGCCGCCCCGCGAGCGAGCCGCCGCCGCCCGAAGCCGCAACACCGCCTGCGCCACCTGCCGCGCTGACGCCGACCAGCCCGCCGGTCGCAGAATCCCGTGCGCCGCCGGCCGATGCACCGGCTATCGCTGCGCCGCCGAAGACGCCGCGCGCCTCAATCGCGAACGCTGCGCCAGCGGCCGCCGCCCCAGCTGTGACGCCTCCGGCGGTTGCCTCTGCGCCGGTCGCCGCCGCGCCTCCGCCGGTTGCCGCTGCAAGCGCGCCGGCGCCGCTGCTGACGATCAGCTCACTGCCACCAAGACAGAGCGGCATGGATACGCTGATGGTCGAGGTGCAACCGAGTTCCGTCGGTCACCGGCTCCGCTTCGCGCTCAAGGAAGCCACGCCGCTTGCCGCGTTCGCGCGTGGCGCCGTGGTCTGGGTCGTGCTCGAGCGCCGCGTCGCCCTGGATCTGCGCCAAGTGACTGCGAGCAGCCGCGACCTCGGGCCCGCAGACACGATGGTCGTCGAATCTCCGGTGGCCGCGACGATCCTGCGTTTTGCGCCGACCTTACGCGGCAATGTCGCGGTGATCCGCGAGGGTGAAAGCTGGGTGGTGGAAATCGGCCCTCGCGCCGCGCCGCCGCTGCGTCCCGTCGAACCGGTGATCCGCGGCAATGCCGATGGCTCGAGCGGGCGGCTCGTGATCGACATGCCCGGCTTGCGCAACACGCTGCGGCTCCGCGACCCTGAGAACAACGACCTGCTCGTAGTGGGTGCGACGACGCGGCATGGCGCTGCGATTGCGGCGCTTCGCAACTACCCTGATTTTCGCCTGCTCGCGACCGCGCAAGGCTTCGTGGTGCACGCCTTGGTCGATCGGATCCAGGCCCGTGTCGTGGGCGATGGTGTCGACATCAACGGCGAACAGGCCTTGATGGTCCCCGACACCCAGGTCGCTACCCCGGCAACCGTCGCAACGAAGCGTCAGAAGCTGCTGGAATTGGATGCATGGAAACAATCCAAGGGATCCTTCGATGATCAGAAGCAGGCGTTGCATCGGGCCGTAGCGATCGTCGACGCGAAGCGTCGCGCCGAGGGCCATGAGCGCCTGGCGTTGGCCCAGTTCATGCTCGCCAGCGGTTTCGCCCATGACGCGCTCGGCCAGCTGCGCACGCTCGAGGGCGAAGCGCCAAAGGTGGCGGGTACGCCGGCGGTCCGGCTGCTGCGCGGCGCGGCCGCCATTCTTGCAGACGATCTCGAGGACGCGGAGCGCCAACTCGCCGAGCCGGTGCTGGTCGCGAACAACGAGGCGGCGCTCTGGCGCGGGATCTTGCGCCTCCGGCAGGGGGATGCGGCGGCTGCAAGCGATTTCGCGCTGCGCGGAATCGAGTTCGCAGAGAAATACCCGCCGCCGCTCGGCCCGCGAGTTTTGATCGCGATTGCCGAGGCGCATGTCGAGGCGGGCCAAATCAATGAGGCGGAGCGCGCGATGGAGCTCGCGCTGAAGCAGTCTATCCCGCCAGCCGAATTGCGGCAGATGGTGTTGATCCGTGGCCGGATCCTGGCGAAGGAGGGCGACCCGGCGGGCGCGCTGAAAGCCTGGAAGCCGTTGGAAGATGGCGGTCCATCTCCGACGCGGGCGGAGGCGATCCTCGCACGCGTCCAGCTGATGACGGCCGCCAAACAGCTCGATCGGGGACAGGCGATCGATACGCTCGACCGTCTTCGCTACGCGTGGCGTGGCGATCGCGTCGAGCTGCGGACCCTGCTGGCGCTGGCGAAGCTGCACGCCGACAACGCGAATTTTCGCGCGAGCCTGCTGACGCTGCGCGAGGCTGCGATATTGTTCCCGAATGCGCGCGAAGCACGCGAGATCGCGGTTGAGATGGATCTTGCTTTCGCAAAGCTTTTCCTCGATGGCGAAGCCGACAAGCTGTCCCCGGTCCAGGGGATCGCGCTGTTCGAGGAATTTCGTGATCTCATGCCGACCGGAAGCCGGGGCGACGCCATCGCGCGGCGTCTGGTCGAACGTTTGGTGAAGGTCGATCTGCTGGGGCGTGCTGGCCAAGTGCTCGAGCATCAGGCGCGTCATCGCACGACCGGCGCCGAACGCGGTGAAATCGGCGCGCGCCTGGCGCTCGTACGTCTGCTCGATGGCAAGCCGGAACTCGCGGTGAGCGCGATTGCGGAGACCGAGGATGCGGCGATCCCCGCCGCCGGGCGGATGGAGCGGCGCCGGATCGAGGCGCGCGCGCTCGCGGAACTCGGCCGCACCGTCGACGCGCTCGCACGGATGGACGGTGATGCGACGCCGGACGCGCACATCCTGCGCACGGAGATCCTTCGTCAGGCACGCGACTGGTCTGGCCTGTCGAAAGTATTGGACCGCGGTCTGGGCGAACCGCCGGCGGGCGACACGCCGCTGGCCGACGCGAAGGCGGTCGAGGTGCTGCACCTGGCGACCGCGCTGGTGCTTGCGGGTGATGAGGAGGCGACAGCGCGCCTGCGTGACCGCTTCGCCGGCGCAATGGAGAAGTCGCCCTATCGCGATCTCTTCAAGGTGCTGACGGCGGAGCCGGGAACACGCGCCGCGGACGTCGACGCAGTCGTGCAGCGCGTCAACGCGGCAGCGCCGTACCAGTCCTTCCTTCAGATCTATCGCGAGAAGCTGAGCGCGGCACCGGCCAAAGGCAGCTGACGCACGCCGTGGTCCGTCAGACCGGGCGCATCGTCGCTGTCATCCGCTGCCGGGGCCGAAGCTCTGGATCAGCGAGCCGGCGACGAGGTGCCAGCCATCGACCAGCACGAAGAAGATCAGCTTGAACGGCAGCGAGATGACGGCGGGCGGCAGCATCATCATGCCCATCGACATGAGGACGGATGCGATGACCATGTCGATGACCAGGAACGGGATGAAGAGCAGGAACCCGATCTCGAAGGCGCGCTTGAGCTCGCCGATCATGAAGGCCGGAATGAGGACGCGCAGCGAAACTTCGGTTTCCTTGGTCGGCTCGGGCAGGCCGCCGAGATCCGAGAACAGCTTGATGTCCTGGGATCGAGCATGGACCATCATGAAATCGTGCAGCGGCTTGGCGATGCGCGTGAAGGCCTCCATGTCGGTGATGCGACCATCGAGCAACGGTACGAGGCCGTCGCGATAGGCTGTCTCGAACGTAGGCGCCATGATGAAGGCGCTCAGGAATAGCGCGAGGCTGATGAGGACGGCATTCGGCGGCGTCTGCTGCAGACCGATCGCGCTGCGCAGGAACGACAGCACCACGACGATGCGCGTGAAGGAGGTGACCATCACGAGGATCGACGGCGCGAGGCTCATCACGCCGAGGAGCACGAAGAGCTGCACGATGCGGCCCGTACTCGTCGGGCCGTCTCCGAGATCGATGGAAACGGATTGCGCGAGAGACGGCCATGCCGCTCCCGTGACAAGCGTGACCAATGTCGCGATGCGGATCGTGCGGCGGATCATGACTCGGATCTCGTCTCGACGGGGGCGATGGGGAGGGACCGGATGCCGCTCTCTATGCTGGCGATACCGGCAGTGCCGACGACGATCAGGTGTTCGGCATCGTCGCGCCGGACGAGGACCAGCCGCGTCCGCGCATCGATCGTTGCGGTCTCAAGGACGGCCAGGCGCGGCTTTCTGGTGAGGCCGAGCGATCGTGCCCCGAACCGCGTACGAGCGATCCAGGCGAGCAGGGCGATCAGAGCGAGCACCACGGCGAGCGCGAAGCTGAAGCGCAGGATGACCTCGAGATCGATCATGCGGCTTCGCTCGCCGCGAGGCTCCGACGAAGCCAATCGACCGCGCGCGACAGTCTTTCGAACCTGGCGAGGATGGCCTTGCGATCCGCACCGGGAACGATGAGTGCCGCACGACACAAGCGTTCGACCGCGTCATTCAAGCCGTCGAGATCGACGTTGCCACCGCTCGCGATCTCGCCGACGGCGCCGGCCAGCCGGGCCTCGATCGCCGAGAACGCAGGTTCGAGCGTAAGTTCCGGGGCGGCCGTCATGTCCGCTCCCGCTCGTTTTTGCCGCGGTTCGGGCGCTGATACACATACGACAAGATCTGGGCCACGGCGACGTAGGCCTCGACCGGGATCACGCTGTCGAGTTCGACGGCGTCGAGCAAGCTCACGAGGGAAGCGTCCTGGCGCACGGGGATGCCATGCGCCTCGGCCACGCGACGGATCGAGTCCGCGACCGGCCCCTGTCCCTTGGCGATGACGCGCGGCGCATCGTCGACATTGCGCGCGTAGCCGAGCGCGACGGCGATCGGTTTTTCGAGTGGCGGTGGCTTGGTCACGGGCGATCGGATCCTGGAGCCGGCGTCTGGAGCGACGTGGCGGCCACCAATCTCGGATCGCGCTGGTTAATGGCGTCTTAACCAGCCCGGAAGAATTTGCCTCAAACTTTACCTGCTTTTAATCCGCTTCATGGGAGCGTCGGCAATCGCCTGAGCACGAACCCTGTTCGAGCGTGCGGAAAGCTGATCATGGATCTCTCGCGGCTCTCACTGTTCTCCTTCATCACGCAGCGCATGAACTGGCTCGGCGAGCGTCAGAAGCTGTTGACCGAGAACATCGCCAACGCCGACACGCCCGGTTTCGTGTCGCGCGATCTCAAGAAATTCGACGTCGCTGCGGCGGGGCGCGCAGCCGGCGGCCGCATCGGGCTGGCCGTGTCGGACCCGGCGCATGCGGCCGGCACGCGCAGCAGCTCGGCGTTCGCGACGCAGAAGAACAAGCCGCTGGAGACGACGATCTCGGGCAATACCGTCTCGCTGGACCAGGAACTGATGAAGTCCGCCGACACCGCGATGGACTACCAGCTCGTCACCAATCTCTACCGCAAGCAGCTCGGCATGCTGCGATCGGTGCTGTCGCGCAACTCGTGATCTCCGGAGGAGCCTAGGCCATGGATCTCTCGAAACTCCTTCGCATCTCCGCGGCCGGCATGGACGCGCAGGGCACGCGCATGCGCGCGATCACCGAGAACATGGCGAACGCGGACGCCCTTCCCACGAAACCGGGCGAGGACCCCTATCGCCGCAAGATGGTGATGTTCCGCAGCGTCCTCGATCGGCAGCTGGGCGTGCAGGCGATCCGGGCCGATCGTGTCGTCAACGACAAGTCGGAATTCAAGCTGCGCTTCGATCCGACCCATCCGGCGGCCGACGATAAGGGCTACGTGAAGGCGCCCAACGTCAACACGTTCATCGAGGTGATGGACATGCGCCAGGCCCAGCGCAGCTACGAAGCCAATTTGGGCGTGATCGAGATCACCAAGAGCATGATCGCGCGCACCATCGACATCCTGAAATCGTGACCCTCGACCCCAAGCACCATCGGAGTGAGCGATGAACGTCGGATTCAACGCCGCCGCGGCTGCCTACTCGAACACGCTGAAGCGCACGGCCGCCGCCGTGGGCGAAACCGGCTCGGCGGGCAAGGCGGGCGAAGCGTTCGGCGACGTGCTCAAGCAATCCGCGGTCAGCGCCGTCAACACGCTCAAGGCGGGGGAGGCGGCATCGCTCAACGCGGTCTCAGGCAAGGCTGACATGACGCAGATCGTCACGGCGGTATCGAACGCCGAAGTGACTCTGCAAGCTGCGGTGGCCGTCCGTGATCGCGTCATTCAAGCCTATCTCGATGTCATTCGCATGCCGATCTGAGCCCGCGCCATGGATGTCAATGACGTGATGACCGTGTCGCGCGATGCGATGTGGGTTTCGCTGAAACTCGGGGGACCGATGATGGCGGCGGGGTTGCTCGTCGGGCTGGCCGTCTCTCTGTTCCAGGCGCTGACGCAGATCCAGGAAATGACCCTGGCCTTCGTGCCCAAGATCTTGGTCATCTTCGCCGTGTTCTTGATGTCGCTGCCCTTCATGGTGGCGACGCTGATCAGCTTCACGCACGAACTCACCGCCCGCATCGTCGCCGGCGGCTGATGGCGAACGCCCTTGCCGATCTGCTGGCCGGCCAAGTATGGGCGATCTTTCTCGTCTTCGCCCGGTTCGGCGCGGCCTTCGCCGTGTTGCCGGGCTTCGCCGAAGCCGCGATCCCGCCGCGCATGCGCCTGCTGCTTGCGGCTGGTGTCACTTTCGTCATCGCCCCGACCGTCGCGGGCGCGCTGCCGCCGCTACCCCCGGAGCCGATGCGGCTGATGATGCTCGTCGGGATCGAGTGTGCGACCGGGCTCTTCCTGGGGCTCGTTGCGCGCATCACATTGGCGGCGGCGCACATCGCTGGACTGATCATCGGCTATCAGACGTCGCTTGCGAGCGCATTCGCCTTCGATCCGGGAACCCAGCAGCAGGGCGTCATCACCGCGGCTTGGCTCTCGACCTTGGCGGTGGTGACGCTCTTCGCCGCGGATCTCCACCACGTGCTGCTGCGCGCCTTGGCGGATTCCTATGCGATGTTTCCGGCAGGCAGTCCTGTCCCGTCATCCGACTTCGCCGACGCCGCCAGCCAGCTGCTGTCGCGAAGCTTCTCGCTGGGGCTGCGCATGTCGATGCCCTTTCTGGTCTACGGCATCGTGCTGTTCGTCGCCCTTGGGCTCGTTCAGCGGCTGATGCCGCAGATGCAGGTGTTCTTCGTCGCCTTGCCGCTGCAATTGTCGCTGGGCCTCTTGCTCATGGCGATCAGTACGGGCGTGGCGATGACGATCTTCATCGATGACATGGAAGTCGTGCTCGGCGCCCTGATCAAGCTGCGCTGAGGACCGCATGGCGGACGATCAGGACGATACATCCAAGACGGAAGAGCCGACCGCCAAACGGCTGCAGGACGCCCGCAATCGCGGCCAGGTGGCCGTCTCGCGCGAACTCAACAACTGGCTGGTTCTCCTCGCGGCGACACTGGCTCTCGTCGGCTTTTCGTCCAGCATCGTCCACGACAACCACCGATTGCTCACGCATTTCCTGTCCAACGCCCATCAGATCCCGTTCGAGTACGGGAGCATGCAGTCGCAGATGATCACGCTCGCCCTCTCGGTCGCCGCGTCGATCGGGCCACTGATCCTTGCCATCCTGGCGGCCGGTGTTGCGGCGGGAGTCGGGCAGGTCGGATGGCTCATGGCGCCAGAAGCGATCAAGCCGCAGTTCAGCAAGATCTCGCCGCTCAAAGGGTTCGGGCGCCTGTTCTCATCTTCGGCGCTGATCGAATTCGCCAAGGGATTGGCGAAGATGCTGATCGTCGGTTGGGCCTGCTGGCTGGTCGCCGCCCCGGAATTCGATCTTCTCCCGCTGTTCGCGCTGCGCGAACCGGCCGCGGCGCTGTCGACGATCGGTGCGATCAGCCTCAAGCTGCTGATCGCGGCGGTGGCGGCGATGACGGTCATCGCGGGGGCCGATGTCTTCTACCAACGCCTTCGCCTGCGGCGTGAACTGCGGATGAGCCGCACGGAGATCCGCGACGAGTTCAAGGAGCAGGAGGGCGATCCGATGGTCAAGGCGAAGCTGCGCCAGATCCGTCAGGAACGGTCACGCCGCCGCATGATGCAGGCGGTCCCCAAAGCCGACGTCGTGATCACCAACCCGACCCACTATGCGGTCGCGCTCAAATACGACCGTGCGACCATGGATGCGCCGATCCTCGTTGCCAAGGGGCTCGATGGCGTCGCGCTGAAGATCCGTCAGGTCGCCGAGGCCCATCGCGTCCCGATCGTGGAGAACCCACCACTCGCACGCGCACTGCACGCCAGCGTCGAACTCGATGAACCGATCTCGCCGGAGCACTACAAGGCGGTCGCTGAGGTCATCGGCTACGTGTTGCGCGTTCGTGGCCACGCAGCGAGCGCCAGTCAGCCCAACCCGTGACTGCGACCACAGGTTGCCAGTATGGTGTCGCGCTGTTCCCTTCATCCCTCGACGTCGACGAGAAAGTAACGATGCCGCTTCTGACCAGTCGACAACGCATCATACGCCATCGCGCGGCGATCTATGGCGCGATCTCGGTTGTGCTGATGCTGCTCCTGCCCGCGGCCGCGCTACTGTTGTTCGACTATGAGCAGTCTGGCATGTCGCGCTGGGTGGCTCTGGCTGTCGCAGCGATCTACGCCTTAGCGATAGCCTTGCCCGGCTGGGCAGCATGGCAGCGGCTGACGACCGAGGTGTCGTGGCAGCGGCAATTGGTGGAGCATTTCGGCGATACGATGACGGATCCGCGCCTGACGGTGGACGCGGCCGGTCAGCGTCTGTTCGCCAATCGGCGATTCAATAGCGACTTCGACCGGCGGGCGAGTTTCGGCTTGGTCGACGTCATGACGCAATTGTGCCGCGATGCCGCGACGCGCGCGGCCTTCGAACATCATTGGTCGGAGGTCAAGGCCGGTCGCGGCGGACAGCTCGACCTCGCCGTGCGCGGCAACGACGGACAACTCGGGCACTATGTGATCCTCGCATTGCCGTGGCGATCGATGCCGGGTGCCAGTTCATGGATCATCCAGAACGTCACGGCGCAGCGGCAGATCGAGCGCGTCCTCGAGGAGGAACGCGCGAAGATCATCGATTTCCTCGAGCATGCGCCCGTAGGTTTCTACGCAGTCGATAGCGATGGCCGCTTCGTCTACATGAACGGGACTCTGGCCACGTGGCTCGAGCGTCCGGAGATGTCGGCGGACGCTGAGGCGCGCAGCGACGACCTCCGCCTGCACGACGTGCTCGGCGATCGACCTTCGTCGTCGACGCATGCGCACGATCCGTTCGGAGGGGGCGCGAAGCCATCGGGTGAGGTGCTGCTCGTGGCGCGTGACGGCAAGCGGATTCCCGTGTTCATCAGCCAGACGATCGTGATCGGCGCGGACGGTGCCGTGCGTGTGCGTGCGGTGGTCCGGGATCTGCGTCCCGAGCACGAGATGGCCGCGGTCCTGGCGCGGACGGAGCAGGGCTTTCGGCGATTGTTCGAAGAAGCACCGGTTGCGATCGCGCGTCTCGATGGCACGGGTCGGATCGATGCATGCAACGCGGCTTTCTGTCGCTTGACGGGCCTGCCCGTCGAAGCGGCGCGCGGCCGCCCATTGGTCGATCTGCTGCGCCCGGAGGAACGCGCGGAGATCGCCGATCGCCTCGATCGCATCGCGCGCGCCGCGGATCCGACGGGCGCAATGGAAGCGCGCCTGGCGGCGAGCGGTGGACGCGAGATCGTCGTCTCGCTCTATGCGAGCCGCGTCGAGCGCGATTCCGCGGGGCGGACGGAGCTGGTGCTGCACTTCCTGGATGTGAGCGAACAGAAGCGTCTCGAACTGCAGTTCGCGCAATCATCCAAGATGCAGGCGGTGGGCCAGCTCGCGGGCGGCGTGGCGCATGATTTCAACAATCTGCTGACCGCGATGATCGGATTCTGCGATCTGCTGCTGTTGCGTCATCGCGCCGGAGATCCGTCCTTCGCCGATATCATGCAGATCAAGCAGAATTCGAACCGCGCGGCGAATTTGGTGCGCCAGCTTCTCGCTTTCTCGCGCCAGCAAACGCTCCAACCGAAGGTGCTGGACGTCACGGATGCGCTCAGCGAGATCACGCATCTGCTGCGCCGCCTGATCGGCGAGAACATCGTGCTGGAGATGACGCATGCGCGAGATCTCCATCTCGTGCGTGTCGACCAAGGACAGTTCGAGCAGGTCATCATCAACCTCGCGGTCAATGCCCGGGATGCGATGCTCGCCGGTGGACGTCTGTCGGTACGCACCGCCAATCATCACCTCGTCGAATCCGAGCAGCGCGGCGTCGAGACGATGCTGGCCGGCGACTATGTGCTGATAGAGGTCAAGGACACGGGCATCGGCATCCCCCCGGAAAATCTCAGCCGCATCTTCGAACCGTTCTTTTCGACGAAGGAAATCGGGTCGGGGACTGGCCTCGGCCTTTCCACGGTCTATGGGATCATCAAGCAGACCGGCGGATTCGTATTCGTCGAGTCACGGCCCGGTCAGGGAACCAGCTTTCGCATCTACCTGCCGCGCTGGAAAGGCGAAGTCGCCAAGCCGGCAGAGAAGCAAGTCGAGATGCGTCGTTCCGACACCACCGGCGTCGGAACGGTCCTGCTGGTCGAAGACGAGGATGCGGTGCGGCTCTTCTCGGCGCGCGCGCTGCGCAACAAGGGCTACAAGGTCATCGAGGCGAAATCGGGTGAAAACGCGCTCGAGTTGCTCGAGAAGGGCAATGCGCCGATCGACGTACTGGTGACCGATGTGGTGATGCCACAGATGGACGGCACGGAATTGATCAAGCGGGTCCGCGAGCGCACGCCGTCGATGCGGGTCATCTGCATCTCCGGCTACGCGGAGGAGACGTTCCGCAATCGTCTCGACTCTGCGCCCGACGTTCACTTCCTGCCCAAGCCGTTCTCGCTCGAGCAACTCGCCGGGAAGGTCAAGGAAGTCCTGCGCTGAGGTCAAAGCGCAGCGCTAGGCGCGCGCGGCTTTCGGTGGCGGCGCTTGAAAATCCCAGGGCAGATTGGGTTCGAGCGCCGGCTTGCCGAAATACCAGCCTTGGCCGAACTTGACGCCGAGCCCCCGCAATCTCTCGGCTTGTTCGCGGGTCTCGACCGCCTCGGCGACCGTGGCGATCTTGAGATCGTCACACAGTCTCACGAGGCCGCGGACCATGGCTTCATCCTTGACCGAGTCGGCGAGCCGCTTGACGTAACCGCCGTCGATCTTCACGAAATCGACGGAGAGCGCCTGCAGATACTGGAAGCTCGCGGAGCCCGCACCGAAATCGTCGAGGCAGATCTGGAAGCCGCGGCCGCGGATGTCCTGCAGGATCTTGTTGACCGCGGTGAGATCCTTCAGCCGGGCGCTTTCCGTGATCTCCAGCATGAGACGGCTCGCCAGTCCCTTGTTCTCGTCGAGGAGTTCGAGCAGGCATTTGATGAAGACGCCGTTCTCGATCGATCGGCCGGAGACATTGATGGCGAAGGTCACGCGGCGATCGACCGTCGGCCGTCGCAGCGCATCAAGCGCCCGTGACGTGACCGCGAGATCGAGCTGCTCGATGATCCCGATCTCCTCCGCGAACTGGATCGTCTCCAGCGGACTTTCGTCGGGTTTGAAGCGCGTCAGCACTTCGAAATGATGGAAGCGGCCCGTCGCGAGGCTCGCGATCGGCTGGTACATCAGAGAGAACTGGGAATCACGCACGGCGCGGGAGAAGCTGCGCACGCGCTCCAGCGTCGATGCCACCATGTCCTCGAAGACCGCGCCGAGCGACTCAGGCGTTTCCCCCGATACGCCATTGCGCGTCACCTGGTCGACGACATAGCGGATGGCGCGCACGGCGCCGTCTGGTGGGATGTCGGCCGAGGCGATGTCGAGCGTCGTATGGTTGACCGCGAGCGGGGCACCGTCGGCGCTGACTGTCGTCGTGGCGGCCGCTATGCGTTTGACGAGATCGGCCACAGGCTTGGCGGGATCGTGCACGACGCCGAACCGCTCGTCGCTGATCCGCGCGGCAGTGGCGCCGTCGATCGATGAGGCGCGGAGCAGCGAACCGATCCGGCCGATCAACGCGTGCGCCTGCTCGGCCGGAAGAGTCTTCTTCAACTCGGAGAGGCCCGGGAGATCCAGGAAGGTGAGCTCGAGCGGCTTGTCGAATGCGCGAGCGGATTCCACCAATGCGGCGGCCACATCGCTGAAGACATTCGCATCCAGGAGCTGCGTGTCCGGATCTCGACGTTTGGCCGCGGCGTGCGGCGCCGCCGCCAGCGACACGTGGCTGAGGGTGCAGGCAATGCGATCGTCGCTGATCGGCAGGCGGCATGCGCTGAACAGCGCGTCCTGAGGCTTGCCGTTTGCGCGGCTGAGGGCAAGACGCACGAGCACAGGGCCGCAGCGGCTCGATGGCTGCAGCGAGTCGAGCAGATTGGCGAAGAGCCCGTGATCTTCCGTCGCGATCAGTTCTTGCCAGGGACGACCGCGCAGTTCGCTTTCGCTCGCGGCGGCGAGCCCGCTGGTGGCGCCGAGGGCAAATGCGATGTTGCGTGCGGAATCCAGTTCAAGGAGCAAATCGGCGCCGGCGAACGCAAACGCCATGAATCGGTGAAGGTCCGCACTCAAGACACGGCCCCCCTCGTCACCGTTTCGGGCAACCCATCGAGGGAGAATCGCGCGCTGCGGTGCTGGACGAGGTAGCGCTTTGCGGGGATCGACATGAGGGTTCCGAGCGCGCCGGCTTTGTTGATCCGGGCGGATGAATGAGCCGGGGACGAGCGCTGCCGGCAACCTAGAGGCTTGTGATTAAAGCTCCATTGCCAGGCAACACGACCACCGCCGGAGATTCGGTGATCAGGATCGGACTTAAGCCATCGAGCCACTTGCGGATGAGAACAAAACATGTACGATGTGATCATTCGATTTGCCGATGGCCCGTTTGCGGACGTGAGAACAGAACGGGTCCACACGGATGGATTGAATCGAGGATGCGGTTCGGCTGCTGGCCGGGCGCGCGGTTCGCGAATCTCCGAATGGCTGATACAGAGAAGGAGTGATGACGATGAGCGTCGCGCAGTTGCGGAGTGTTTCCCGCGAGAACAGTGAGAAGGACTCGATGGATCGGAACTCGGAACGCGGCCAAGCCGAACGAAGCAAAGCGCTGGATGCAGCGCTGGGACAGATTGAGCGGGCCTTCGGCAAGGGCTCGATCATGCGACTTGGGCAGCGCGAAGCGGCCGACGTGGCCGAAGTCGTGCCCACTGGATCCCTATCGCTCGACATCGCGCTTGGCATTGGCGGTCTTCCGCGCGGCCGCGTTGTCGAGATCTACGGTCCGGAAAGCTCGGGCAAGACCACATTGGCTTTGCATGCGATCGCCGAGGCCCAGAAGAAAGGCGGGGCGTGCGCGTTCATCGACGCTGAACATGCGCTCGATCCGACCTATGCCAAGAAGCTTGGCGTGAATGTCGATGAATTGTTGATTTCGCAGCCGGATGGCGGCGAACAGGCGCTTGAGATCGTCGATACGCTGGTCCGCTCGGGCGCGATCGACGTGCTCGTCGTCGACTCCGTCGCTGCTCTTGTGCCGCGAGCGGAGCTCGAGGGCGAAATGGGTGACAGCCATGTCGGTCTTCATGCGCGTTTGATGAGCCAGGCTTTGCGTAAGCTGACAGGTTCGATTTCGCGTTCGGGCTGCTTGGTGATCTTCATCAATCAGATTCGCCTCAAGATCGGCGTCATGTTCGGCAGCCCCGAAACGACCACGGGTGGCAACGCGCTGAAATTCTATGCCTCTGTGCGCCTCGATATTCGTCGGATCGGGGCGATCAAGGACCGTGAGCAGGTCGTCGGCAACCAGACCCGAGTCAAAGTCGTCAAGAACAAGATGGCGGCTCCGTTCCGGGTCGTTGAGTTTGACATCATGTACGGTGAGGGCGTGTCGAAGACGGGTGAACTCATTGATCTGGGTGTGAAAGCTGGCGTCGTGGAGAAATCCGGATCCTGGTTCTCCTATGACGGTCAACGCATCGGCCAAGGTCGAGATAACTCACGTAACTTCTTGAAAGAAAACCCTGAATTAGCAGCGAAGCTCGAAGCGTCGATCCGTCAGAATTCCGGACTTGTCGCCAATGCAATGCTGGCCTCCAGTGGGGATGGCGGCAGCGATGGTTGACGGGGCCGGGCGTGGACCATAGGGTCCGGTGCGACTGGTTCTGAGGCTCTCCACACCCGTTAGCTGTTTCGCTGCCGCTACGGGGTTGTGTTGAGAGGCGAGGCGGGGCCTCGCACCAATCACCGTCCCTACCGGTGAGGTGCGAAGCCCCGCCTCTCGTTTTTCGGATGCTCTTCATCGCGGCTATTCACGGCGGGCGACGTTCCTAAAGTCTGTCGGGCGACGTTCTTAAAGCCCGCAAGGACTCAACTCCGCGCCTGACTGCCTGGACACAGGCGCGATGGCAACGCTACATCTTCGATCAAACCACAAGCGCTGCCAGTCTTCGAACTCGGCTTCACGTTCTCCGGACGCGAAGTCAGGAGAAGCCGGGAGGCGCTGCGTCCGCGGCTTCTAAACCAGGCGAGTCACACATGGCGTCGGCCAACGAAATTCGCTCCACGTTTCTGGAGTATTTTGCAAAGAACAATCACCAAGTCGTTGCGTCATCACCGCTTGTGCCGCGCAATGATCCGACCTTGATGTTCACGAATGCTGGCATGGTCCAGTTCAAGAATGTCTTCACCGGCGCCGAAACACGCCCGTATCGTCGGGCGACCACGTCTCAGAAATGCGTTCGCGCGGGCGGCAAGCACAACGACCTTGAGAATGTCGGTTACACCGCCCGCCATCACACGTTTTTCGAGATGCTCGGCAATTTCTCCTTTGGTGATTACTTCAAGGAGAATGCGATCGAGTTTGCGTGGCACTTGATCACTCGGACCTACGGCGTTGCCAAGGAGCGCCTATTGGTCACCGTGTATCACGAGGATGAAGAGGCCGCGGGGTATTGGCGCAAGATCGCTGGCTTGCCTGATTCACGGATCATCCGCATCGCGACCGCCGATAATTTCTGGGCCATGGGCGATACCGGTCCCTGCGGTCCGTGTTCCGAGATCTTCTATGATCATGGACCGAGCATTGCTGGCGGCCCGCCCGGTAGCGACGACGGAGATGGCGACCGGTTCATCGAGATCTGGAACCTCGTCTTCATGCAGTTCGAGCAGGTGTCGCCGGGCGAACGCGTCGCGCTGCCCAAACCCTCGATCGATACAGGCATGGGATTGGAGCGCATCACGGCGCTCTTGCAGGGCAAGCACGACAATTATGACACCGATCTCCTGCGTCGGTTGATCATGGCCTCGGCCGAGGAGTCCTCGACCGATGCGGATGGGCAGTATCGGATTTCGCATCGGGTGATCGCCGATCATTTGCGCGCCTCCGCGTTCCTGATCGCCGACGGTGTGCTGCCGTCGAATGAGGGGCGGGGCTATGTGCTCCGTCGCATCATGCGGCGGGCCATGCGTCATGCGCACATGATGGGCTGTAAGGATCCGCTGGTCTTCCGCCTTGTCCCGGCGCTGATCGAGATGATGGGGCAAGCCTATCCGGAGCTCGTCCGCGCTCGTCCGCTCATCACGGAAACGTTGAAGCTGGAGGAAACTCGCTTCAAGGAGACGCTCGGGCGCGGCCTGCGATTGCTCGACGATGCGACAGCGTCGATCGCTTCAGGCGGCGCGCTCGCGGGCGACGTTGCGTTCAAGCTCTACGACACGTTCGGGTTTCCGCTCGACCTCACGCAGGACGTGCTCCGCGGGCGTGGCCTCCAGGTCGATCTCGACGGGTTCAACGCGGCCCTGCAGAAGGCGCGCGAGGCGGCGCGTGCTTCCTGGGCCGGATCGGGTGAGATCGGAACGGAGAAGATCTGGTTCGCACTCCGCGACCGGCTCGGCGCGAGCGAGTTCCTGGGCTATGACACGGAGCATGCCGAAGGCCAGGTGCTGGCCATCCTGAAGGACGGCATCGAAGTCACTGAGGTGAAAGCGGGGGACGAAGCGATCGTTCTGGTGAACCAGACCCCGTTCTACGCAGAATCCGGCGGTCAGATGGGCGACGGCGGCGTCATCTCGTCACCAGGCGCAAGTTTCGCGGTGGCCGACACGCAGAAGCGTCTGGCCGACATACATGCGCATGTGGGGAAGGTGACCGACGGCGTACTCAAGCGAGGCGATGCGGTCGAGCTGGTCGTGGACGGCAAGCGGCGAACCGGCCTGCGTGCGAACCACTCCGCGACTCATCTCCTGCATGAAGCCCTGCGACGCCGACTGGGTGATCACGTTACCCAAAAAGGATCGTTGGTCGCGCCGGATCGCCTGCGCTTCGATATCTCTCACCCGACGGCGCTCTCGATGGCGGACGTCCATACGATCGAATCCGAAGTCAATGCGCGCGTGCGCGCCAACAGCGAAGCGGTGACTCGTTTGATGAGCCCGGACGCGGCGGTGGCCGCTGGCGCCATGGCGCTGTTCGGCGAAAAATACGGCGACGAGGTGCGTGTCGTGTCGATGGGCGAAGCCGGAGACCAAGTCTATTCGGTCGAACTCTGCGGTGGCACACATGTGCATCGCACCGGCGACATCGGCGTGTTCAAGATCGTCTCGGAGGGCGCGGTCGCGGCCGGCGTGCGCCGGATCGAAGCGGTCACGGGCGAGAGCGCGCTCGCCTATCTCGACGCTCAGGAACGATTGGTGCGCGACGCAGCTGCGGCGTTGAAGGTCGCACCAGCGGATCTGCCGGCGCGTGTGGCGAGCCTCATCGAGGATCGCCGCCGTCTCGAGCGCGAACTGGCCGATCTACGACGGGCGATGGCCACTGGCGGGGCCGGCGCCGGTCCGGCAGTCGAGGAGATTGCCGGCATCAAGCTCTGCCTGCAGAGGTTGGACGGGGTCCCGGTGCGCGATCTCAAACCGATGATCGACGATCTCAAGAAGAAACTCGTCTCCGGCGTGATCGGCCTCATCGCGGTGGAAGACGGCAAGGCGTCTGTCGTGATCGGCGTGACCGACGATCTCAAGGCGAAGATTGACGCAGTCACGCTGGTGAAGCGCGCGGTGGCCGAACTCGGTGGCAAGGGTGGCGGCGGCCGGCCGGACATGGCGCAAGGCGGTGGGCCGGACGGAGCAAAGGCCGATGCAGCGCTCACCGCGCTCCGTCAGATGATCGCCGCGCTCTGACGCGCACAAAAAAAGAGGCGGACCGGTTTGGCCGGTCCGCCTCCATTTTGCTGCGCCGTCGCCGGCTCAGGCACCCAGCTTCTTCTTGAGGTTCGCATCTATCCGATCGAAGAACTGGGTCGTGGTAAGCCATTTCTGCTCGGGGCTCACCAGGATCGCGAGATCCTTCGTCATGTCGCCGGCCTGCACGGTATCGATGCAGACAGCTTCGAGCGTCTCGGCGAATTTGGCGACTTCGGGCGTGGCATCGAATTTCGCGCGATAGGCGAGACCGCGGGTCCAGGCGAAGATCGAGGCGATCGGATTGGTCGAGGTCTCGCGCCCCTTCTGGTGCTCACGATAGTGACGCGTCACGGTGCCATGGGCCGCCTCGGCCTCGACGGTGTCGCCGTCGGGCGTCATCAGCACCGACGTCATCAGGCCGAGCGAGCCGTAGCCTTGCGCGACGGTGTCGGATTGCACGTCACCATCATAGTTCTTGCACGCCCAGACGAACCCGCCGGACCATTTCATCGCTGACGCGACCATGTCGTCGATCAGGCGGTGTTCATAGGTCAGCCCCTTCGCCTTGTAGACCGCCGCGAATTCGGCCTGGAACACCTCTTCGAAGATGTCCTTGAATCGGCCGTCATAGGCTTTGAGGATCGTGTTCTTGGTCGACAGGTACACCGGGAAGCCGCGCGCAACGCCGTAGTTCAGGCAGGCGCGGGCAAACCCGCGGATCGATTCGTCGATGTTGTACATCGCCATCGCCACGCCCGGCCCCTTGAAGTCATAGACCTCGCGAGTCTCGGGCTGGCCGCCCGTTGGCGTGTAGGTGATCGTGAGCTTGCCCGGGCCGGGGACCTTGAAGTCGGTCGCGCGATACTGATCACCGAAGGCATGGCGGCCGACGACGATCGGCTTGGTCCAGCCCGGCACCAGCCGCGGCACGTTCTTGCAGATGATCGGCTCGCGGAAGATCGTACCGTCGAGGATGTTGCGGATCGTGCCGTTGGGCGACTTCCACATCTGCTTCAGCGTGAATTCCTTCACGCGCGCCTCATCGGGCGTGATCGTCGCGCATTTGACGCCGACGCGGTGCGTTTTGATGGCGTTGGCGGCGTCGACGGTGACCTGATCATTGGTCTTGTTGCGGTACTCGACTCCGAGGTCGTAATACTTCAATTCGACATCGAGATAGGGGAGGATCAATCGCTCACGGATCATCTTCCAGATGATTCGCGTCATTTCATCGCCGTCGAGCTCGACGATCGGATTCTTGACCTTGATCTTGGACATGTTTTTCTCCGGCTTGCGGGCGGCGCGGGTTTTAGCGGATCAGATTGCGTAAGTCAGTGGTTTGTCACACGCGATCGACGCGCGTCGGCCGACGCGCGGCAGGAAGGCGCGCGAGTTCTGGCAGGATGTCGCCTACCGTCGAAACGACCGAGAAGAAGCTCCGGAAGTTCGGCCGGACATAGCGGCGGCGAATCATGTGGTCGATGAGGGTCGTCAGCGGTGTCCAATACCCTCCGAGATCGCAGACCACCACCGGTTTGTCGTGCAGGCCAAGCTGACGCCAGGTCAGAATCTCGAACGTCTCGTCGAGCGTACCCGGCCCGCCGGGGAGGACGACGAAGGCCTCGGCGCGCGCGAACATGGTCGCTTTGCGCTCGTGCATCGTGCCCGTGACGATCAATTCGGTAACCTTGCCGTGACCGACTTCGGCGCGGATGAGATGCTCGGGAATGATCCCGACAACGCGGCCGCCTGCATCGATCGCCGCATCGGCGAGCACGCCCATCAACCCGACCCGTCCGCCACCGAAGATGAGTTCGATGCCCTCGGAGGCGAGTTGCCGACCGAAGCGCGCGGCGGCGCTGCGATGCGATCGCGCGGCGCGATCCGAGGAACCGCAGAACACACAGATGGATCGGGCAAGGGCCATAACGGATTTGTGAATGACGAGATTGTGAGCGGTGGGCCAGAATAGGTGATCTGCGATGGAATGGCGCCGGTGATTCGGTGTTCACCTTCGAGATGCGTCGCGATGCGACGTAAACTGGGAGATAAGGGGTTACCGATGAAGAAACTCTCGATATTGGCGCTTGCACTGGCTGCGACGACCGTCCTCACCGAAATTGGCGTTGCCGTGGCGCAAAGCCCGACCGCTTCCATCGAGCAGCGGCAGGCGGGGATGAAGATGAATGGCGGAGCCATGAAGGTGCTGGTCCCGATGGCGCGCGGCGAGCAGCCCTGGAACCAGGGGACTGCCATTCAGGCGCTTGACACGCTGCATAAGGACGGCGGGGCTATGGCCAACCTCTTTCCGCGCGGTTCAGGCGCCGAAGCGGGCGTGAAGACGGCCGCGTTGCCGTCGATTTGGGAGAAACCGGCGGAGTGGCAGGCCGCGATCAAGACGTTCACCGACACGTCCGATAATCTGCTGAAGCTCGTGCGCGCAAACGACGAGGCCGGGTTCAAGGCCGGGTTCGCCGCGATGGGTCGCGCTTGCGGGGGCTGCCACGAGCCGTTCCGCGCGAAGCAGTAACGCGCTACCCTCGACAGGCGCGTTTTTCGGAGCTTGTCGATGTGGATGTTTTCGGGAAAGGCGCGGTCACGAGGCCGCGCCTTTTTCTTTTCCAGTTGTCTGTCGATCCTGTGGCTCGCGCTCGGGGCCGGACCGTCGTACGCCCAGAGTGGAGATGCGACGCGCGGCGAGTATCTCGCCAAGGCCGGTGGGTGTCTGGGCTGTCACACTGAAGCGAAACAAGGCGCCACGCCGTTCGCGGGTGGGCGCGAGCTGAAATCCCCCTTCGGGAATTTCTACGGCCCGAACATCACGCCCCATTCAACGCGCGGGATCGGGGCCTGGTCGGAGGCCGATTTTTTCCGTGCGATGCGTGAGGGCCGCCGGCCGGATGGGGCGAATTACTTCCCGGCCTTTCCCTACACATCCTTCACGAAGATCTCGGACGCTGATCTCAAGGATCTCTGGGGCTTTCTGCGGACATTGCCGCCGAGCGAACAGGCGAGTCGCCCGCATGATCTGCCATTTCCTTTCAATCTGAGGTTTGCGGTCTGGTTCTGGAAGCTGCTGAATTTCACTGCGGGCAATTTCACGCCGAACCCGGCAGTCAGCCCCGCGGTCAACCGCGGCGCCTATGTCGTCGAGGCGCTCGGTCATTGCGGGGAATGCCATACGCCGCGGGATTTCCTGGGCGGCTTGAAGACCGGCAGTGCCTATGCCGGATCCGCGTCGGGGCCGGGCGGCGGCAAGATCCCGAACATCACACCGACAGCGTTGGCGAAATGGAGCGATGGCGACCTCAAGGAGTTTCTCGGTTCGGGCATGACCCCGGACGGCGACTTCGCCGGTGGCGAGATGGCCGAAGTGATCCGAAACTCGACCAGCAAGCTCACCGCGGAGGATCTGGCCGCGATCGTCGCGTATCTGCGGACTCTAAATCCGCAGTAAGCCGTCGCGGCGAGTAGATCGCGAGGGTTGTCGTCGTGCGCATTGCTGGATGGGGCTGCGGTGCCTAACATCATGCCATGTCATTCTCTACCTTCTGGGCTCGTTTCCCATGAGCCGGCGGCTCGTCATCGGGTTGCTGATCCTCATCTTCGCTTTGGGTGGGACGATCTGGAGTCTCGTGCTGATCCGCGAAGAGCCGCTGCCGTCGACAGCGTCGCCAGCGCAGCGCCCACCGACTCCCGACGAGACTGCCGATTCCTCGGCCGCGGAAAAGCGCAGCGCCGCCGCCATCGCCAACGGTGCGAGTATGTCCGCGTCGCCCGCGGCGGTCGTTGTCGATACCCTGCCAACGCCAGCCGTCGCGCCCCCGACCACGCCGAGCCAGTCACCGGGTGGTCTCACCGAAACGCCAGCACCCGCTGCTGAGGCTATCCCGCCAGCGGCGCCGCCAGCGGTTGTCGTCGCGCCGGTCGAGCCCAAGCCCGTCCCGGCGCCGCCGGTAGTCACGTCATCTCCAGCGTCACCGCCTCTCATCATTCCCGTGGATCCGCCAGATATGGTTGCTGCGGATCAGCCGGTTGCGCTGGCATCGCCGCCGGCGGCCGTTGCCGCCATCGAGCCCACGGCTGGAAGTACGACTCGGGCCAGCCCTGCCGCTCCCACCGTGTCGGCTCCCGCTCCAGCAATCGTGGCGGCCGTCACCCCGCCACCACCCCTGCCACCCCCGCCGCCAGCGCCCAGGCGCACGGCGCCAAGCTTCGATGTCGTGCGGGTCACGGCCGATGGATCGGCCGTGATCGCTGGCCGCGCCGAGCCTGGCGCAATGGTGACCGTGCTCGATGGTGCACGGGAGATCGGGCGGGTGACGGCCGACGCGCGCGGCGAGTGGGTCTTGTTGCCGACGACCGCGCTCACTGCCGGGACCCGTGAGTTGTCGCTGTTGGCGCGCGGTCCCGGTGAGATTCCGGAACTCCGCTCGGAGCGGGTGGTCGTGCTCGCGGTGCCAGAGCGGCCGCAGGCTGCGGCGAGCGGGGGCGCGTTGGCCGTGGCCGTCGTGCGAAGCGGTACTGCCGAGCCCAGTCGTCTGCTACAGATTCCCGCGGCAAAGCCTGCCGCTGGATTGCCCCTCGCGCTCGAGAGCGTGGATTACGATGGCAGGGGCAACGCGGTTCTTGGCGGCCGCGCGCCGGCAGGCGCCCCGCTGCGGGTCTATGTCGATCGCCGTGCCATCGGCGAAGTCACGACGGATGCGGATGGGCGCTGGCAACTCACGCCCGAAGGCAGCATTGCGCCGGGAATTTACACGCTGCGTGTGGATCAGCTTGGCGCCGATGGCCGCGTCCGCCAGCGCATCGAGTTGCCGTTCTCGCGGGCAGAGCCGACGACAGAACTCGCGAGTGCCGGCGACAGGATCATCGTTCAACCCGGCAATTCGCTCTGGCGCATCGCACGCCGGGTCTATGGCGTCGGGACCCAGTACAGCGTGATCTATCAGGCCAACAAGACGATGATCCGTGACCCCGACATGATCTATCCCGGTCAGATTTTCGCCTTGCCGACCCGAAACTGAACAGCCCGGCTTGAATGGTGCGGCGGGCACGACCCGGGCCCGCCGCATTCTTGTCTGCGATCGATCGCAATTCGCGGTAAACCTGGGGCGAATTCCTGCATCGGTCGGGCCGCCCAGTTCCGTCCGGCCGCGGCAAGCCCTTCAACGATACCTCACTCGAATTGAGCCTCGCGATGATCGAAACGATACGCAGCGCCATTGCCCCCGTTCACCGCGCCGGGTGGCCCTTCGTGATGATCGGCGCTGCGGCGATGGTGCTGGGCTATTGGATCTGGGCTCCACTCGGCAACATCTTCGCGGTCGCGACGGGATGGGTGATGTATTTCTTCCGTGATCCCGATCGCACGACTCCGGTTCGCACCGGGCTGGTGATCTCGCCGGCCGATGGGCGCGTCCAGCTGATTGCCCAGGCCGTGCCGCCGCCAGAACTCGGATTGTCGGATGGCGCGCGCACGCGGATCAGCGTTTTCCTGAATGTCTTCGATGTCCACGTCAACCGCTTGCCGGTCGATGGCACCGTGATCGCGGCGCATTACCGCCCGGGCAAATTCCTCAATGCCTCGCTCGACAAGGCGTCTGACGACAATGAGCGCATGTCCTTGGCCATCAAACTCGCCGATGGCCGCGACATCGCTGTCGTGCAGATCGCCGGTCTGGTCGCGCGCCGCATCGTCTGCGATATCGGAGCCGGCGCGGTCGCGCGGGCAGGCGCGCGCTACGGCCTCATTCGTTTCGGCAGCCGCGTGGATGTCTATCTTCCGGCCGGCGTCGCACCGCTCGTCGTCGTCGGCCAGCGTATGATCGGTGGCGAGAGCGTGCTTGCGGATCTGGATGGGCGCGAGACGCAGCGCATCGGCGAGGTTCGCTGAAATGGCCGGCGAGATCCCGACGCCTCAAAATTCGAGACTGCGGCGTTCACGGCTGCGCGCACGGGGGATGAACACGCTGATACCCAACGTCCTGACAGTGGGCGCACTCTGCGCCGGGCTCACCTCGGTGCGCTTCGCGTTTCTTGGCCGCTGGGAACATGCCGTCGCGGCGATCGTCATCGCGGGGATTCTCGATGGGCTCGACGGCCGCATGGCGCGCCTGCTGAACGCGACATCGAAGTTCGGCGCCGAACTCGACTCGCTCTCGGATTTCGTGAGCTTCGGCGTAGCGCCGGCGCTCATCATCTATCTGTGGAGCGCGCAGGGGCTGGGAGGGGCAGGCTGGGTCGCGGCCTTGTTCTATGCGGTCTGTTGCGCGCTGCGCCTGGCGCGATTCAATACGATGCTCGGCGATCCGAACCCACCGCCCTGGGCGCGGCACTACTTCACCGGCGTGCCGGCGCCAGCGGGGGCCGGTCTCGCGGTGTTGCCTCTCATGCTGACCTTCGAGTTCGGGACGGGGGTGTTCGACCGGCCGGGACTCTGCGCCGGCATCCTGATCGGGGTCGGTGTGTTGATGGTCAGTCGCGTGCCGACTTTCTCGGTCAAGCAGCTGAAAGTGTCGCGCAGCTTCATGCTTCCGGCGCTCATCCTGGCCGCGCTCGTCGCGGGTGCGCTGGCGAGCGCGCCTTGGACGACTTTCGTCATCGTCGGCACGGTCTACCTGCTGAGCATTCCCGTTTCGATTTTCCTCCAACGCCGCGCGCGGCAGTCCGGCGCACACACGCAGACGACGCCGACGTCGTGAAGAATGGGTAAAGCCAGGCGCCGGTAAACCGCGATTTAACCCTCGCGGCCTTAGGTTCCGGCGATGCCGGAATCCGCATTCGAAACGATGCCAGAGCCTGCGCTTTCGAGCGCAAGCCTATGGGAGGTCTTACAGGTCTTCCCGAATGGCGTTTGCGTGCTCGATCGCGATGGCCGCTTCGTCGCCTGCAATGCGCGGTATCGCCGGATGCTCGCCGAGGTCGAGGACGTGCTGGTCGCCGGCACGCCGTTCGAAGACATCGTCTGCGCATCGGTCGAGCGCGGTGTCGTCGTTGGCGGCGACCAACTCGCCGGCACCGACTGGATCCCGTCGCGGATCGCCGCGTTTCAGGAGGGTGCGAATGTCGTGTTGCGCTTCGCCGATGGCCGAGAGATGCGCGTGGAGCATTCGAGCCTGCAGGAAGAGGGCCTGTTGATCACGCTGACCGACGTCACGATCCTCCTGCAGCACGAGCGCTTGCTCGCCTCACGCGTCTGCGAGCTGGAGGAGATGCAGCGGCGTCTGGAGGCTCAATCAGCGCAGCTCTCCGAACTGGCGGGTGGCCTCTCGACGCTGCGCGACGAGGCGGAGCGCGCGAACCGCACCAAATCCGAATTCCTCGCCAATATGAGCCACGAGCTCCGCAGCCCGCTCAACGCGGTGATCGGCTTCGCCGAGATCATGAAGGACGAGTTGTTCGGCGCCGTCGGATCGGTGCAGTACCGCGAATACGCCTACGACATCTGGACCAGCGGTCGGCATCTGCTGGATCTCATCAACGACATCCTCGATCTGTCGAAGATCGAGGCGGGGAAGCTCGATCTGCTGGAGACCCGGTTCTCGTTGGGCGCGGCGATCGGCGCCTGCATACGGCTGGTCTCGGGTCGCGCGGCGCAGGCCGACATTTCCTTGCATTCGACTGTCGCGGCGGAAGGTCTGGTGCTGTGGGCGGACGAGCGCAAACTCAAGCAAGTCCTGATCAACCTGCTCACCAATGCGATCAAGTTCACCAAGCCGGGCGGGCGCGTGAAAGTCGCCGTGATCGACGCCGGCGCGACGCTCGACATCCGCATCTCGGATACGGGAATCGGCATGACGCCGGCGGAGATCCCGATTGCGATGGCCGCCTTCGGTCAGGTCGATTCCTCGCTCGCGCGCAAGCATGAGGGCACCGGGCTTGGCTTGCCGTTGTCCAAGGCGCTGGTTGAGCTGCACGACGGAAAACTCGAGATCGAGAGCGAAGCCGGCGTCGGCACGACAGTCACCGTTAAGCTTCCGGCCGAACGGATCCTCGCGCGCTCACCCTCCGCCGCAGCCTGAGCGTCTTCTCAGACGGCAATCGCCCGCTTGGTCTTCACGCTCTCGTTTGCCGCCTCGGCCAATTGCAGGGCGCGCCGACCATCCTCGATATCGACCAGCGGCTTCGCCTTGCCAGCACAGACATCGAGGAAATGGGCGAGCTCGAGGCGATAGGCCTCGGCGTAGCGTTCGAGAAAGAAGTGCAGCGGCTTGTCCGCGGTCACGCCATCGGCCGTCGATGCGACGAGTGTGGTCGGCACGCGATTGCCAGCGACCAGCATGCCCTTCGGTCCGAGCGCTTCGATGCGCTGGTCATAGCCATAGACGGCGCGTCGGCTGTTCGAGATCTGGCAGAGCCGGCCCGACGCCGTGCGCATCGTCACCGCCGCCGTGTCGACATCACCGAGCGCGCCGATCCGCGGATCGACCAGGCAAGACGCCGTCGCGAAAATCTCGACCGGTTCCTCGCCGAGAAGGAAGCGGGCCATGTCGAGATCATGGATCATCATGTCGCGGAAGAGACCGCCGGACACCTTGACGTATTCCGGCGGTGGCGGGCTCGGATCGCGGCTCGTGATCTGCACCATCTCGACGGGGCCGATCGTGCCGGCATCGATCGATTTCTTGAACGCCGCGAAGCTGGGATCGAAGCGGCGGTTGAAACCCATGAGCACCGGCACGCCGGCGCTTTTCACGGCAGCCACGCAGCGATCAACCCGCGCCAGGGAAAGATCGACCGGCTTCTCGCAGAAGATCTTCTTGCCGGCCTTGGCGGCGAGTTCGATCAGATCGGCATGCGTGTCGGTCGAACTCGCGATCACGACGGCATCGACGCTCGGATCCGCCAGCGCGGCGGCGACATCCGCGACGCGCGCACCATGCCTTGATGCCAGCGCTTCTGCCGCTGAACGATTGACGTCGACGACGTAAGCGAGAGTGGCCGCGCTCTGCGCGATGTTGGAGGCATGGATCGCGCCGATGCGCCCGGCGCCGAACTGGCAAATCGTGGTCATGTCGTTTCCTTCCGATCAATCGCGCACGAGAGCGAGGCCGCGTGGCGCGAAAGTGATGCGGGCGCTCGCCCCGGCCTTGAATGGCGTGTCGGTCGCCGGATCGACGGCGAAGAGTTCGCCGAGTTCCGTCGCCAATGTGTATTCGATGTGCGAGCCAAGATAAGTCGCCTTGCGCACATCGGCCGCGATCTGCCCCGGTGCGACCTCGTGAGTCAGCCTGATCGCATTGGGTCGGATCGCGAGATGGCCGGCGCCCTGGGGAATGCCGCGATGAGGCAGGCGAAGTTCTGTTGGCCCGAGCCGGATCCGCGCCAGCGGACCCTCCGTGCCGATGATCTCGCACGCGACCAGATTGGCGCCGCCGATGAAGTCGGCGACGAAGCGCGTTTCGGGAAGGTCATAGAGTTCCGCCGGTGTGCCGCTCTGCGCGATCTTCGCCTGACTCATCACGATGATCCGATCCGAGACGGCCAGGGCCTCCTCCTGGTCGTGCGTCACGTAGACCGCGGTCAGGCCGAGGGTCTGCTGCAACTCGCGGATCTCCTCGCGCATGCGCCTGCGCAGCTTGGCGTCGAGATTGGAGAGCGGTTCATCGAACAGCAGCACGCTCGGCTCGAGGACGAGTGCGCGCGCGACGGCGACGCGCTGCTGCTGCCCGCCGGACAGCTCGCTCGGCATGCGGTCCTCGTATCCGTCGAGGCCGACGAGCTTCAGCCCCTCGATCGCCTTGTCGCGCTTCTCGCTCTTGCTGCCCGGGCCGACGGCCAGCCCGTAGCCGACATTCTCGATCACGTTCATGTGGGGGAAGAGCGCATAGCTCTGGAACACCATGCTGACGTCGCGCTCGGTGGCTGGCAGCTTGGACACGTCGCGCCCGCCGATCAGGATCGCCCCTGCCGTCGGCATCTCCAATCCGGCGATCATGCGCAGGGTCGTCGTCTTGCCGCAGCCGGACGGGCCAAGCAGCGTGACGAGCGTTCCGCTGGCGATGTGAAACGAGATCGCGTCGACGGCGATGACATTGCCGAAATTTCGGGTCACGCCGCGGAACTCGACGTCGGTGGATCGGGCGGCGATCTTCATGCTGAAACCTCACGTGGAAGTGGAATGGAAGCGCCTCGCCGGCCGAGGCGTCGCTCGCCGACGACCAGCTGGATCAGTCCGACGCCGATGGCCATGATCACGACGAGCGCAGAGGAATAGGCGATGGCGACGCCATAATCGCTGACTTCGACACGGTTCACGATGTAGGCGGTCGCGAGATTGTACTCGGCACTGACCAGGAAGATCACCGCGCTGACCGACGTAATCGCGCGGACGAAGCTGTAGACGAGAGCGGCGACGATGGCCGGGCGCAGTAGCGGCACGATGACTCGCCGCAGCGTCGCGAAACTGCCGTGGCGCAGAGTCAGCGAGCATTCATCGAGGCTCTTGTCGATCTGCGATAGGGTGGCTATCCCGGCGCGGATGGCGACGGGCATGTTGCGGAACACGAAGCAGATCACGAGGATGATTCCCGTGCCGGTCAACTCGATCGGCGGCACGTTGAACGCGATGATGTAGCTGACGCCGATCACTGTGCCTGGAATCGCAAAGCTGAGCATCGTCGTGAACTCGAACGCCTTCTTGCCGTGGAACTCCTGGCGCGTGAGCAGATAGGCGGTGAGGAGGCCGATCCCTGCCGTGAGCGGCGCCGCAATCGCGGAGAGTTGCAGGGTCGTCCAGAGCGAATTCCAAGCACGGCCCGCCCAGACCATACCGTGCTGCCCCCATTCGATGCCGAAGGTGATGACGTAGTGCTTCAGTGTGAAGCTGTTGTCCCGTCCGAAATTCTCGACGAAGCCGCCGACCACGATCATCGCGTAGACGATCAGCGTGAAGATCATCCACGGCACGGCAGTGCCGTAGATCAGCCATTGCGCGCGCCGCGGCAGCACTGTGTGCACGCCGCTATCGCCCTTCCCGGCGACCGTCGTGTAGGAGCGCTTGCCGAGCCAGACGTTCTGGACGAAGAAGGCGCCGAGGCACATCACCAGCAGCACGATCGACAGCGCGGCCGCCCGACCGGGATCGCTTTGAGCGCCCACGATCGCGAAGAAGATCTGGGTAGACAGCACGTTGAAATTGCCGGCGAGAACGAGTGGGTTGCCGAAATCAGCGAGGCTCTCGACGAAACCGATCAGGAACGCATTGGCGAGACCGGGGCGGATCAACGGCAGCGTCACGGTGGTGAATACGCGCCAACGCGAGGCCCGCAGCGTCTGGGCCGCTTCCTCCATCGACGGGCTCACACCCTGTACGACGCCGATCAGCACCATGAAGGCGATCGGCGCAAAGGCCAGGGTCTGGACGAGGACGAGTCCAGTCAGACCGTAGATCCAACGCGAAGGCGGGATGCCGAGGCTGCTTTCGAGGAGCAGCGTGACGGCGCCGTTGCGCCCGAAGAGCAGGATGATCACGAGGCCGATCACGAAAGGTGGCGTGATCACAGGCAGCACAGCGATCAGCTTGAGCAGCGGCTTTGCGGGAAATGCCGTGCGCTGGGAGAGCAAGGCGAAGGCCAGGCCGAGTGCCGTCGTCGTGAAGCCGACGATCGTGGCGAGGATGATGCTGTTCCAGAATACACCGCAAGAGCGCTGGCCTTGGAAACATCCCAGGCTCCATAGCGTCGAGGTCGACAGGCGATCAGCCAAAGGGCTGATGGCGTAATGGCCATCCGCTGTGAGTGCCGCCTCGAACAGCACCTCCGCTACTGGCCAGAAGACAAAAAGCGCGACCGTCGCTACGACGAGTCCGATCGCGCCGGTGACGAATTCGTCGCCGCGCATCGCGCCGCGTCGCGCGACACCCGAGGTCACGAAGAACAGGAATGCGCCGCCGACCAGGGCCGCGCCCCAGCCCATTCCGAATTGTCGCGTCGACAGCGGTCCGAATACGACGCCCAGCCACGCCCAGCCCCAACCTTTGTGACCGATGGCGAAGCCTTGGCCGAACATCCAGATGAGTCCGCCGACGCCCGCCGCGATCAGGATCGTGGCGCTCAGCTTGTCATCGCGTGGACGACGGAGCGTGAGAAGCGGCGCCGCGAGCGCGATCGGCAATGGCCACAGCCACCAGCGCCCATGGAGGAAAGCTTGGACGAGGCCCGATGCGGCCTCACTGCCGAGATAGGTGGAGACCGCCGTACGAGTCAGTCCGTCTTCGAGCCCATACCAGGGCACGAACACGAACCCAATCCAGCCGACCGCGAGCCAAAGCGGAATGGTGGCAAGCACGGCCGGCTGTTCCGATTGAGCGATGTCAGTTGCTGATCTTGATCTCCGCGTCAAACTTCGTCAGCAGGCGCTTGCGTTCCTCCGACGAGCCGAACTTCTGGAAGTCGTAGTTGATCAGTTTGATGTCCGCGAACTTCGGCGCCTGGGGCGGTGTCGGCGTGCCCTTGTTCGACGGGATCTGATAGCTCTCGGCCTTGGCGCCGAGCGCCTGCGCTTCCGGCGACAGCGCCCAATCGTAGAACTTTTTCGCGTTCTCGAGATTGCGCGTGCCGTTGATGATCGACATCGAGCCGATCTCGTAGCCAGTGCCCTCGCACGGTGCGACGGTCTTGATCGGGAAGTTGCGCGACGCCTGCGTGATCGCGTCGTGCATGAAGACGATGCCGATCAGCGTCTCGCCGCGACCGGCGGCGACGATCGGGGCCGCCCCCGACTTGGTGTACTGGTTGACGTTGGTGTTGAGCTTCTTGAGATAGTCGAAGGCGCCGTTCTCTCCCATGATCTGCACGAGCGATGCGACCATCGTGTAGGACGTGCCGGAGGAATGCGGGTTCGCGACCTGCACCTCACCCTTGTATTCCGGCTTGATCAGGTCGGCCCAGCATTTGGGCTCCGGCAGGTTCTTCTTGGCGAGCAGTTCGGTGTTGAATCCGAAGCCGAGCGCGCCGGAATAGATGCCGATGGTGCGCTGCTTGCCGGTCTTCCACTGCGACACGGCCCAGTCCTGCATCTCCTTCAGCCGCGGCGATTCATAGGCCATCGACAGGCCTTCCTCGGCCGCTTGAAGATGCGGATCGCCGGTGCCGCCCCACCAGATGTCGCCGCGCGGATTGTCCTTTTCGGCCTTCACCTGCGCGTAGGTTTCGCCCGAGGATTTGCGCGTCATCGCGACCTTGACGCCCGTCGCCTTTTCGAACTCCGTCTGCATCAATTGGCACCAATCCTCCTGCACCGAGCAGTAGAGATTGAGCCGGCCTTGCGCCTGGGCATCCGCGGTCGTGAGCAGAATGCCACCTGTCGCGAGCCCGACGAGCAGCGTGCGGATTGTCGTCTTGAGCATCGAATTCCCGAACATCTCTGATCCTCCCTTGAGCGCAGCCTGGGTGTTGCGGCGCTTCATCAAACCGTCACAAATCTATATCACAGGCCACGTTCGCCAATGGGAGTTTGCTTGAACCACATGGACAACGTCGACCTCGATCTGCGTTTTGCCGCCGGGCTATCGGCAACCCGGGATGCCGGCCGCGCGGCGCGGCGGTTCTTTGAACAGCGCCGCGAGTTGACGATCGAGCTGAAGGGCGCCCAAGACTTGGTCTCCGTCGCCGATCGCGACGTCGAGCGACTGCTGGTTGCCCAACTCTCGGCTGCGTTCCCCGATGATGCATTCCTGGGCGAGGAGCATGGGCACCAGGGCGGGGGCCGGATCTGCTGGGTCATCGATCCGATCGACGGCACCACCAATTTCGTGCGCGGCATATCGTTCTGGTGCGTCTCGGTGGGGCTGTTGGTGGACAACGTCCCGACGCTGGGGTTCGTCTACGACACGATTCGTGACGAGATGTTCGCCGGGCGACTTGGCCATGGCGCGACCTGCAATGGCCGCGCCATGCAGGTCAGCCAGGCCGTGCTGTCGCGCTCGCGCGTCAATCTTGGCTTCAGCCTCAAGCAATCGCCGGAACGCTTCACCGGTGTCGTGCAACGCCTGGTCGCGCAGGGCGTCGAATTCGCGCGCTACGGCTCGGCGGCGCTGAGTCTTGCCTATGTCGCCGACGGGCGCTTGGAAGGATTCTGGGAAAGCCGGATCAACTCCTGGGACGTTTGCGCCGGCCTCGTGCTCGCCACAGAGGCCGGTGCGATCGTGGATGATTTCTTCGCCGGCGAAGGCCCCATCCGGATCAACCCTTGCTTGGCCGCGGCGCCAGGCGTCGCAGCGGCGTTGCGCAGCGCTACATCCGGCTGATCGCCGCCTTCGGTCGCTGGTTCACCATCACGCGGCGCAGCAGCGCGACCGATTTTTCGACTCCTTCCTCGGGGCTCATCAGCACGTCCTCGTGCTCGATCGACAGCACGTCGTCGTAGCCGGCCATGGCGAGCGTCATGCAGAAGCGGTTCCACCAGGATTCATCGCGCCCATAGCCGAGCGTCACGTAGTTCCAGGCGCGCTCGTTGATCCGCGCATTGGGCGTGGTCTCCATGACTCCGTCGCGCCCGGCGTTGACGGGATCGATGGCCGTGTCCTTGGCGTGGACGTGATAGATCGCGGACCCCAGCGCGCGGATCGCCGCGAGCGGGTCGGCGCCCATCCACATGAGATGGCTCGGGTCGAAATTGGCGCCGATGATCTCGCCGACCGCCGTGCGAAGCTTGAGCAGTGTCGAGGCGCTGTAGACGGCTTGATGGCCGTGCAGTTCGAGGCAGATCTTCTTGATGCCCAATCCCTTGGCCTCGGACCCGAGCTCCTTCCAATAGGGGATCAGCACCTTGTCCCATTGGTAGTGCAGCATCTCCTGATTCTGCTGCGGCCAGGCCGTGGTCACCCAATTCGCCGTGCTGTCGCCAGCGGCGCCGCCGGGCAATCCCGACATCATGACGATGCGCGTGACGCCGAGCTTGTTGGCGAGAGCGAAGGTCTTGCGCGTGATCGCATCGTGCTTACGGCCGTACTCGCCGGGGTGAAGCGGATTGCCCGAACAGTTGAGCGCGCTGATGGCGATGCCCTTGCGGTCGAGCGCCTGCAGGAAGCTGCGTCGCGCATTGTCGTCGCCGAGCATGCGGTCGAGTTCGATGTGCGGCGCCGACGACCAGTTGCCGCAGGCGAATTCGAGCATGTCGAACTTCAGTGCGCTGGCGATCTCGAGCAACTCGTCGAAGGGACGATGGCCAAGGCTGTCGGTGATCATACCCAGCTTCATGATCGTCGCTCCTTCAGGTCAGGCCGGCGGCGCGCGCCATGGTGGAGACGTTGCGGTACCCGAGCGTGGCATAGGTGAGCGGATGGGCCGCCTTGGCCGGGTCCTGCTCCGCCTCGACGACCAGCCACCCGTCGTATCGTTCCCGCGCGAGCTCGGCGAGGATCGGGGGATAGGCGACACCACCGTCGCCGGGCGCAGGAACACGCCCTCGAGCACCGCGTTGAGGAAGCTCGACTGCGCGGTCTTCGCCTTGCCGAGCACGGCAAGCCGGACATCCTTGCAATGGACATGGCTGACCCGACGGATATGGCGATTGAGCACCGCCGACGGATCATCGCCGGCATACGTGAAATGCCCGGTATCGAGCAGCAACCCGACGGCGTCGCTGGTGCCGGCGATCATGCGGTCGACCTCGTCGGCACGCTCGATCACCGTTCCCATGTGGTGATGGAACGCCATGCGCACGCCTGCCTCGGCGAGGTAGCGCGCGACCTTGTCGAGCCGTGCGAGGAACTCAGGCCATTGCGACTCGTCCAGCCTTGGTCGCCGCGCGACCGGCGTATCGCGCTTGCCGGCCACCGAACCGGATGTCTCGGCGAAGACCATGACCTTGCAGCCCGTCGCCTCGAGCAATTCGAGATGCGGCTGCAGCGCGGTGATCTCGGCTTGCGCGCTGCGCTCGACGAGCAGGCCCGAGTGCCATCCGGACACCACGTCGAGCCCATGAGTCCGCATGATCGGGCCAAGTATCGTGGCATCGCGCGGAAACTTGTTGCCCAGTTCGAGGCCGGCATATCCGGCTTGCTTCGCCTCGGTCAGGCAGGTCTCCAGGGAGGTCGTCCCGCCGAGCTCGGGCATGTCGTCATTCGTCCAGGTGATCGGGCTGATTCCGATACGGACCGCCATGTCAGCCACCGTTGGGTTGTTGGGAGGCGCATTTTGCCTGGGTTCGTGAATTCGGCAATTCCCTCTTTGCCCCGTCGCGACCTAATCTCGCGCCGCTTCGGTGAACACGAGGGGACCGACACGATGCCGGAACGGCGCTTGGACTTGATCACGATCGGCCGCGCGGCCGTGGATTTCTACGGCGAGCAGATCGGCAGTCGGCTCGAAGACATGACTTCTTTTGCCAAGTATCTCGGCGGTTGCCCGGCCAATATCGCGGTGGGGAGCGCGCGTCTGGGCCTCGATGTCGCCGTGTTGACGCGCGTCGGGGACGAGCACATGGGGCGGTTCGTGCGCGAGACCCTGGCCGCGGAAGGCGTCGACGTCTCGATGGTCAAGACCGATCCGCGCCGGTTGACCGGATTGGTCGTGCTCGGCATCCGGGACCAGGCGACATTCCCGTTGATCTTCTTTCGCGAGAATTGCGCCGATATGGGGATCGAGCCGGGCGACTGCGATCCGGCGGTCTTCGCCGCCGCCGGCGCCGTCCTGGTGACGGGGACGCATTTTTCGCGGCCCGGTCCCGACGCGGCCTCGCGTCATGCGATCGGCCTGGCCAAGAAGAATGGCGCACGAGTCATCTTCGACATCGACTATCGCCCCGTGCTGTGGGGCCTGACCTCGCCCGGCCTCGGCGAGGAACGCTTCATCGCCGATCGCGGCGTCAGCGCGCATCTCCAGACCATCGTACCGGATTGCGATCTCGTCGTCGGCACGGAGGAGGAGATCCATATCGCCGGCGGCTCTACCGATACGATGGCGGCGCTGCGCAAGCTGCGCGAACTGACGCCAGGTCTGCTCGTCGTCAAGCGTGGGCCGATGGGCTGCGCGATGTTTCCCGGCGCGATTCCGGCAAGTCTCGACGACGGCGTGCAGGGGCCGGGGTTTCCGGTCGAAGTCTACAATGTGCTCGGCGCCGGCGACGCTTTCATGAGCGGCTTCCTGCGCGGCTGGTTGCGCGACGAGGATCTGGAGACCTGCGCGCGCTATGCCAATGCCTGCGGCGCATTGGTGGTCGCGCGGCATTCCTGCGCGCCGGCGATTCCGACCTGGAGCGAGATGCAGGCGTTCATCGAGCGCGCTGGCGGCCTGACCCAGCCGCGTCTCGACAGCGCTCTCTCCCATCATCATCACGCGACGACCCGCCGCGGGCTCTGGGACGAACTCTGCGTGCTGGCGATCGACCATCGCACGCAGTTCGCCGATCTCTGCACGCGTTTCAATCGCGACGCGATGGCGCCGACGCGGTTCAAGGCGCTGTGCTGCGATGTCGTCGAGCGCATGGCGGCGGCGAATAGCGATGGTCAGTTCGGCATGATCCTCGAAGACGTCTACGCCGACGGGCTGCTGCACCGCATGACCGGCGGCTCGACCTGGCTCGCGCGCTGCATCGAGCTGCCGCGATCGCGCCCCTTGGCGTTCGCGGGCGGCGCCGATGTCGGCGTCACGCTGCGCGGCTGGCCCGCGCAGCAGGTCGTGAAGTGCCTCGTGAGCTACCACGCAGATGATCCCGTGGAGATCAAGGCGGCTCAGGATGCGCAGCTGCTGCGACTGTTCGATGCATGCCGCGCCACGTCGCATGAATTGCTGCTGGAAGTGATTCCGCCGCAAGGCCCGAGGGTCAGCGCCGATGAATGGCGACGTACTTTGCAGGCGATCTACGATCTCGGCGTGAAGCCGGATTGGTGGAAACTGCCAGGCCCCTATGATGGCCGCATCTGGGACGCCTATGAGGACAGCATCGATCGCAACGACAAATTCTGCCGCGGCGTGCTGCTGCTCGGCCTCGATGCGCCGCAGACCGAGATCGAGCGGCAATTCGCAGCGGCGGCGGGCCGGCAGCATTGCCGCGGCTTTGCGATCGGGCGCACGATCTGGTGGAACGTCGCGGAACGTTGGTTCGCCGGCGCCATCGACGACGCGGCGGCACAGACCGAGATCGCGGAGCGCTACGCGCAATTGATCAAGGCGTGGCGTCGCGTACCCTGAGACCCCAGGAGATCACCATGAAACTCACGGCAGCGCAGGCTCTGGTTCGTTGGCTCTCTTCCCAGTTCATCGACATCGACGGACAGGAGGTCGCGCTCTGTGCCGGCATGTGGGCGATCTTCGGACACGGCAATGTCGCCGGTCTCGGCGAGGCGCTGCATGCCGCGCGCGCCACGCTGCCGACGCTTCGCGCGCATAACGAACAGGCGATGGGGCTGGCGGCGGTCGCCTTCGCCAAAGCCTCGAACCGGCGCCGCTTCATGGCGTGCACGACGTCGATTGGCCCGGGCGCGACCAACTTGGTGACGGCGGCTGCGGTGGCGCATGTGAACCGCCTGCCGGTGCTGCTGATCCCCGGAGACGTCTTCGCCAATCGTCGCCCCGATCCCGTGCTGCAGCAGGTCGAGAATTTCAGCGACCCGACGATCACGGCGAATGATTGCCTCCGGCCGGTGTCGCGCTACTGGGACCGCATCACGCGGCCGGAGCAATTGCTGACGACATTGCCGGCCGCGCTCGCTGTCCTGCTCGATCCGGTCAATTGCGGACCGGTGACGCTCGGCTTCTGTCAGGATGTTCAGACTGAAGCGTGCGACTACCCCGATACTTTCTTTGGCCGGCAAGTTCATCGCATCAGACGCCAAGGACCGGATCCGTTCGAGCTCGAGGCCGCGGCCAAGTTGCTGCGCGGCGCGCGCGCGCCGCTGCTGGTCGCCGGTGGTGGCGTGCTCTACAGCGGCGCGACCGCTGGGCTCGACGCGTTCGTGCGCGCCACCGGGATTCCGGTTGCGGAGACGCAGGCCGGCAAAGGTGCGCTCGCCTGGAATCATCCCAACAATGTCGGCTCGATTGGGGTCACCGGCACGGCCGCTGCGAACGGGTTGGCGGCGGACGCCGACGTGGTGCTCGCGATCGGCACGCGGCTCCAGGATTTCACCAGCGGCAGTCGCGCGCTGTTCAGCAATCCCGACCGGCGCCTCATTCAACTCAATGTCGCAGTTTTCGATGCGGCCAAGCACGGCGCCCACGCGGTCGTCGCCGATGCCGGCGCCGGGTTGGAAGCCTTGAAGAGTGAACTCGCACGCTGGCAGGCGCCGGCCGCTTGGACGTCGCGCGCCGCAGAGCTGGGCCGCACCTGGCAGGCGCGCGTCGACGCGCTCACGGCACCCGCGTCCGGAAACCAACTGCCCAGCGATGCGCAGGTCCTTGGCGCGGTGAACCGGTTCGCGACGCCGAATTCGACCGTGCTCTGCGCCGCGGGCGGCCTGCCGGGCGAGTTGCACAAGCTCTGGCGCGCCAGTGGTCCTGGCAGCTATCACCTCGAATACGGTTACAGCTGCATGGGCTACGAGATCGCCGGCGGATTGGGCGCCAAGCTCGCGCTGCCCGCGCGCGAGATCATCGTGATGGTCGGCGACGGCAGCTACATGATGATGAACTCGGAGATCGCGACTTCGGTGGCGCTCGGCGCGAAGCTGATCATCGTCGTGCTCGACAATCGCGGCTTCGGCTGCATCAACCGCCTGCAGCAGGCCTGCGGCGGCGCGTCGTTCAACAACTTGTTCGGCGATGCGCTGGCGATGCCGGAGATCGACTTCGCCTTGCATGCGCGCAGCCTCGGCGCGCAGTCGGAGAAGATCGATTCGCTCGCAGGGCTGCCAGCCGCGCTGGAGCGTGCCCGTGCGGCGCCGCGCACCTCGGTCGTCGTGCTCGACACCGATCCGGGGCCGTCGACCGGCGAAGGCGGCGCCTGGTGGGACGTCAGCGTGCCGGAGATCTCGCAGCGCGCGGAGGTGATGGCGGCGCGTGTGCGCTACGACGCGGCGCTCGCGCGTCGGGACGGCTAACGCGGCGCCTCGCCGCGGCGCCAGAGTTCCGGACGCGTGAAGCTGCCGGTCCAGAGTCCGGCCCGCGCGCGCTGGGCCTCGCGCTCGATGCGCCGATAGGCGTTGCCGTCGGCGCCGGCATAGGCGACCGCCCAGCCCGTGCGGACGAGAACGCTATTGAGCTCTTCTCCGCTCGCGCTGCTGCATCGCGCGAGGACGCGACCGAAGCGATCACGCCCCTCTCGCAGGCACCGCACCGGACGCTCCCCGACGAGGCGACGCAACGCCGTGCGCGCGCGCTCGCCGCAGGCGTAGGACTGCCCCTGAGGATCCAGGCAGTGCTGATCCAGTTCGGGCGCGTCGACGCCGAACAAGCGTACGCGTCGATCGCCGATCTCGAGGGAATCGCCATCGACGACGCGGGCCATGCCGGAGAAACTGCGTTCGGCGACGAGATCGCCGATGTCGTGCTTGCGCACGGCAATCAGCGCGACGGCGAGCAGCGCGATCAGGACCGCTGTGAGCAGGGCGCCGTGGCGTCGCTTCACACGGGCCGCTTGAAAGCTGGGCCCTTTCCGTAGAGCCGGATGCCTTCAGGGAGTTTCTTGAACGGCAATTTCGCTGGATTCATCCATGACAGGCCGGGCGCATCGACTTCGATGATTCGCTCCGCCATCGCACCGAAATCGGCGCGGTAGTGATTGGTCGATTTGACCACCACGATGCGGTGATCCCTCGGTTCGATGCCGGCATGGCGGAAATACGCCTGGTCGAGACATTGCGTGCGCCCCTCCGAGACCACGATCCGCACCCCGCCGATGCGAAGACAGGCGACCTTTCCGAGATTGGCCCTGTTGCCGCGCATCATGTCGCCGGTGAGGGCGAAGGGCCCATCGGCGAGATGCTCGACCGTGAAGCTGCCGTGCAACGGCTTGTGGCCGGCCACCAGCTTGCCGCCGAGATCGAGCGTGATCGTCGCGCCGATTCCGGCGCGATGCGCTGCTTGCGCCGAAGCAGGATCGTGAAGGATCGCCAGAACAGCGTCTTCGACCTTCGCCGCGACGAGCGCTTCGAGGATTCCGACAGTATCGGCCGTCGCGCCGCCGCCGGCGTTGTCCTGGACATCCGACAGAATCACAGGCTTGCCCGGCGGCTGTTGGAGCGCGAGCTGCACGGCCTCGCGCGGCGGCGTGAGGCCGATGTTGAACGCCGCCTCGTGGCTGTCGACCAGTTTCGCCAGCCGATCGACGGCCGCCTTCGCGCTCTTCTCGTCGGCGGCGTAGGCGATGACGCTCGGCCCGCTCATCGCGATGTCCGCGAGGTGGAACCCCATGTTGAAAGTCAGCGACGCCAGGTCGGGGTTGGACTTCTCGATCGCATCCAGCTCGGCATAGATCGATCGCGCCGGCTCGGTCATCGTGCTCTGCCGATGCGGGGGCATGATGAAGCCGAGACGACGCACCGCATGCGCGGGCCTTCTGCCATTGGCGAGGCACCACGTGATCAGCCCATGGGCGCGCGCGCCGGTGGCCCGCATGTCGACATGCGGGTAGGTGCGATAGGCGACCAGCGCCGAGGCATGCTCGATCATGCCCGGCCCGACATTGGCGTGGAGGTCGAGCGACACGACCAGTGGCATGCTCGGCCCGATCACCGCGCGCACGCGGCGCAGGATCTCCGCTTCGCCATCGTCGAAATCGGCGGCGACCATCGCGCCGTGGAGATCGAGATAGACCGCATCGATCCTGCCGGCCTCGACGATACCGTGGACGATCTCGGCGGTGATGCGTTCGAAGGCGTGGGGCGTGACCTTGCCGGCCGGTTCGGCGGCGTACCAGCAGATCGGCGCCAGCGCGTCGCCGGCCGTCTTGGCTGCGGCGATGAACCCGCCGATCGGCAGAGCGAAATCGGGATTGGCCAGGATCTGCGCGCCCCGCATGGCCTTGGCGTTCACGTTGTTCTCCGTGAAGTCGACGAACTCGGTCGGCGTGGGTGCGAAGGTGTTCGTCTCGTGCGCGAAGCCGGCAATGGCGATGCGTGGCATGGGATCCTCGATCTCTCGGTGCGGGGACTCAGGCGGCGGCGAAGCGCGGGCGCTGCTTGAGCAGCAGCCACAGCGCGATCGCGAGGTTCAGCAGGTTCCACAGGATCCCATGGAGGAAGGCCGCTTGATAGGACCCGGTGAAGTCGAAGATCACGCCGGTGAGCCAACCGCCGAGCGCCATGCCGACGAGCGTCGACATCAGGACCATGCCGACCCGCGCCCCGGCCTCCTGCGCCGGCAGGTATTCCCGGATGATCATCGCGTAGCTCGGCACGATTCCGCCCTGGGACAGGCCGAACAGCGCGGAAACGATGTACAGCGAGATCAGCCCGTTGAAAGGGATGTAGAGGAGCAGGGTCAGGCATTGCAGCGCCGATCCGAGCAGCATGGTCCGGACGCCGCCGATGCGGTCGGAGATCCAGCCCGATCCAAGTCGGCTGATCACGCCGGTGCCGAGCATGACCGACAGCATCTCCGCGCCGCGCGCCACGCCGTAGCCGAGATCGCCGCAATAGGCGACGATGTGCACCTGGGGCATCGCCATCGCCACGCAGCAGGACAGGCCGGCGAGCACAAGGATTGCCTGCAGGCGATTGGGGGAGATGGCGGGATCCCCCGAGCGCCCCGACGGCGCAGCGGCGGTGCTCAGCTGCCGGCTTTCCTGCTGGTGCGGCGATCTGCGCCGCAGCGCGAGCGCGAGCGGCAGCATCGTCGCGACGCAGATGATTCCCACGGCGGTATAGGTCTGCCGCCAACCGACGGTGTCGATGAAATGCTGGATGAAAGGCGGCCAGATCGTGCCGGCCAGATAGTTGCCGCTGGCGCAGATCCCGATTGCGGTTCCTCGTCGCCGCTCGAACCAATGCGACACATCCGCGACCAGGGGGCCGAAGGTCGCCGAGCTGCCGAGCAGTCCGATCAAGAGCCCCTGGGCGATGGTGAAATGCCAGATGCTCGTCGCCTGGGCCGCGGCGACATAACCCAGACCGAGCGCGCAGGCGCCGATGACGACGGGCACCATGATCCCGAAGCGATCAGCCAATCGTCCCATCAGGATCGCCCCGGTCGCGAAGCCCATGAGGGTGGCGGTGTAGGGGATCGAGGCGCTGCCACGCGCCACGGCGAACTCGGCTTGGACTGCGGGTAGGACGACGACCGAGGACCAGATTCCGACGCCCCCGATCGTTGCCAGCGCCAGGGATGCCATCAGGCGCAGCCAAGCGTATTGGGAGTCGGCTCCTGCGTTCTGTCGGCCGTGATCGGCGTCCGGAGATGTCGGGTTCATGCTACGGCACGGCCTCAATGAGCGGTTCGACGAAAGCCGGTCCGGCAATCACGCACGAGGTTAGATGCCGCGCGCGCCGGGCGGAAGCGCGCCGGACTGCATGGCAGACGGTCGGGTGGCACGGGCGAAATGCTGGTTGGGGGACGTGGACTCGAACCACGATAGGCAGAATCAGAATCTGCAGTCCTACCATTAGACGATCCCCCAACGGGTCCGTCCGGGAACCCGCAGCCGGGGCCGGGGTTCGAGGCGGCGTCGATATACGGCCGTCGCGGGATCGACACAAGCCTGTCCTCGGTTAAACTTCGGTCAAGATTGAATTGGCTCGGGGCCGCCCTGGCGGGCAGGTCCTCAAGGCGAGAGGTGCGGCGGTGCAGTCGGCAGCGGGGTCATTTGCGGGTTCGGGTGGAGAAGGAGCGCCGGTCTACGCGGCGCTCGACCTCGGCACGAACACGTGTCGACTGCTGGTCGCGCGTCCTGCCGGCGAGAATTTCCGTGTCGTCGACGCCTTCTCGCGGATCGTCCGCCTCGGCGAGAAGGTCGCCGCGACCGGCGAACTGGCGCCGGGGGCAATGGGGCGGGCCGCCGAGGCCCTGGGCATATGCGCCGCGAAACTGCGTCGGCGCGGCGTCACGCATTTCCGCGGCGTCGCCACCGAGGCTTGCCGGAAGGCGCGCAACGGCGGCGATTTTCTCGATCGCGTCCGCCGTGATACCGGGATCGATCTCGAAATCATCGCGCCCTACGAGGAAGCCGAGCTCGCCCTGGCGAGTTGCGCGCCGCTGCTGGATGCGCGCCAGCCCTTCGCGGTGCTCTTCGACATCGGCGGCGGTTCGACCGAAGTCACCTGGCTCAGCCATCGCGGCTATGACGATTGGCAGATTATCGATTCGATCTCCATCCAATGCGGCGTGGTCGCGCTGGCGGAGCGGTTCGGCGGCGATGCGATGTCGCAGGCGGAATACCTGCGCATGGTCGCCGAAGTCGTCGACCTGCTTGCGCCGTTCGAGACTCGCAACCGCGTATCGGCCCATATCTCGCATGGCGAGGTGCAGATGCTCGGTACCTCGGGGACCGTGACGACCTTGTCGGGACTGAAATTGAATCTGCCGCGCTATGACCGCCGCGTCGTCGATGGCTCGTGGCTGGATTTCACGGATATCGTCGGGCTGTGCCATGCGCTCGCCGGGCTCGATTTCGCGGGCCGCGCCGCGCATCCCTGCATCGGCGCCGAGCGCGCGGATCTCGTGGTCGCGGGCTGCGCGATCCTGGAAGCGATCTGCCGGATCTGGCCGGTCGGGCGGTTGCGGGTCGCGGATCGTGGCCTGCGGGAAGGCATCATCCTCGGGCTGATGGCCGCGGTCGCGCGCTCGCCCCATGGTTCGCATGGCTGAGCGTCCAGAGCGTCCAGAGCGACCAGGCCGCCAGACCGAGCGATTGCGCGATGGCCGTGAGCGCAGCGTCTCGTCGCGGCGCTGGCTCGAACGCCAACTCAACGATCCCTATGTCGCCGAAGCCAAGAGCCGCGGTTATCGCAGCCGTGCGGCGTTCAAGCTCACGGAGATCGATGATCGCGTCAGTCTGCTGCGACCGGGGCTTCGAGTCGTCGATCTCGGCGCGGCGCCCGGCGGCTGGGCGCAGATCGCGGCGCAGCGCGTGAAATCCGGCAAGGGCGCGGCGCGAGTCATCGGCATCGACCTGCAGGAGATCGATCCGATCCCCGGCGTGGAATTGCTGGTCGGCGATTTTCTGGATGACGCCGTGCTGGGCCGGCTGCTGGCGACGGTGGGCGGCGAAGTCGATGTCGTGCTGAGCGACATGGCGGCGGCCGCATCGGGCCAGCCTGATATCGATCATCTTCGGATCCTCAACCTGGCGGAAGCGGCGCTGGATTTCGCGCGGCAGACGCTCGTCCCTGGCGGCAGCTTCGTGACGAAAATGCTCCAAGGCAGCGGCGAGCGCGACTACATGACCGCCATGCGGGCGGTTTTCACCACCGTGACGCGGATCAAACCGCCGGCCAGCCGCACGGGATCGGCGGAGTTCTTCTTGGTGGCGCGCCATCGGCGCTGAATCCGGCATGCGCCTCACTCGCATGCATCGCGCGCGCCTTGTCGCTCGCGGTCTTGTGTGTATGATCAATCGCCAACTTCAGCCGCCCGATGTGGCGGCTTTCGAGGAGATGGCATGCATATCCGAGACGCGCTGACCTTCGATGACGTGCTGCTCGAGCCCGCGCGTTCGGCGATTCTGCCCAATGACGCGGATACGCGCACGCGGCTCACCAATCGCATCGAACTCGGCATTCCGTTGCTGTCGGCGGCGATGGATACGGTCACCGAGAGCGCACTCGCCATCGCCATGGCGCAGGCCGGCGGATTGGGCGTCATCCATCGCAACCTCGACATCGAGCGCCAGGCCGACGAGGTCCGCAAGGTCAAGAAATTCGAATCCGGGATGGTCGTCAACCCGGTCACGATCGCGCCCGATCAGACCCTGGCCGACGCGCTGCGGCTGATGGCGGATTATCACATCTCCGGCATCCCCGTCCTCGAAGCCGGCACGCGCAAGCTGGTCGGCATTCTGACCAACCGCGATGTGCGCTTCGCGTCGAATCCCAACCAGCCCGTGCGCGAATTGATGACGCATGAGCGGTTGAGGACGGTGCAGGAGGGGGTGAGTCGCGACGAAGCGAAGCGGTTGCTCCACCAGCACCGCATCGAGAAGCTTCTCGTCGTCGACGATGCCTATCGCTGCATCGGCCTGATCACGGTCAAGGACATCGAGAAGGCGCAGCGCTTTCCCAATGCCTGCAAGGATGAGAAGGGGCGCCTGCGCAGCGCGGCCGCCGTCGGCGTGGGCGACAACGCGGTGCTGCGCGCCGAGGCGCTGTTCGACGCTGAGGTCGATGTCGTGATCGTCGACACCGCGCATGGTCACTCCGAAGGCGTGCTGTCGACCGTCGAACGCGTGCGCAAGCTGCGCAATTCGACCCAGGTCGTGGCCGGCAACGTGGCCACGGCGGACGCCGCCAAGGCGTTGATCGACGCCGGTGCCGATGCGATCAAGGTCGGCATCGGTCCGGGATCGATCTGCACGACCCGGATCGTCGCGGGAGTCGGCGTGCCGCAGCTCACGGCGGTCGTCGACTGCGTCGAGGCGGCGCGCGCGCGCAACATCCCGGTCGTCTCCGATGGCGGCATCAAGTATTCCGGCGACCTCGCCAAGGCGATCGCCGCTGGCGCCGATTGCGCAATGCTCGGATCACTCTTCGCCGGGACGGACGAGGCGCCGGGCGAAGTGATTCTCTATCAGGGCCGAACATACAAGGCCTATCGCGGCATGGGATCCGTCGGCGCCATGGCGCGCGGCTCGGCCGACCGCTACTTCCAGCAGGACATCAAGGACTCTCTCAAGCTGGTGCCGGAAGGCATCGAGGGGCGGGTGCCCTACAAGGGCCCCGTCAGCAACGTCGTGCACCAACTGATCGGCGGCTTGCGCGCGGCGATGGGGTACACCGGAAATCGCACGATCGCGGAGATGCAGACGGGCTGCCGATTCTTGCGCATCACCAATGCCGGATTGCGCGAGAGCCACGTCCATGACGTCGCCATCACGCGCGAGGCGCCAAACTACCGCGTCGATCTGTGACGCCCGGAGCGCGGGCGCAAGCCGCGATCGAACTGCTCGACGCGATCGAGGATTCCCGCGGCCCCGCAGATCAATGCGCGCAGTTCTACTTTCGCTCGCGCCGCTTCATCGGCTCGAAGGATCGCGCGGCGATCGCCACGCTCGTCTATGCGGTGCTGCGTCATCGTGCGCAGCTGGATTGGTGGATCGAGCGCGGCGACGGCGGCGTCGGCACGTCGCGCGCGCGGGTCCTCGCCGCGCTGGCGATCATCCAGGGATGGGAGCTTTCCGCGCTCACCAGCGCATTCGACGGGGATCGGTTCCGACCGGGCGATCTGTCGATGCGTGAGCGGACGCTCGCGACCGCGCTCGTCGGGCGCTCCCTCGATCATCCCGATCAGCCCGACTCCGTGCGCGCGAACGTGCCGAGTTGGCTCTACCCATCGCTGCGCGCGCGTTTCGGGGCTACGGCGAGCGAAGAGCTGGGCGTGCTGGGTCGCGAGGCTTCGCTCGATTTGCGGGTCAATCTCCTGAAGTCGGATCGCGATGCCGCGCGCCGCCTGCTGGCGCAGGAGGGCATCGAGACGGCGCCGACCCCGCACGCACCGACGGGATTGCGGGTCCAGGGCCGGCATCCCCTCACGGCGACGCGGGCATTCCAGGACGGCTTGATCGAGATCCAGGATGAAGGATCGCAGCTGGCCGCCGCCCTCGTCGACGCGAAGCCGGGGATGCGGGTGTGCGATTTCTGCGCCGGCGCGGGGGGTAAGACGCTGGCGCTCGCGGCGACGATGCGCAATGCCGGCAAGATCGTCGCCTGCGATACGGTCGCGCGTCGGCTCGATGGTGCAACGCGTCGCCTGCGCCGCGCGGGTGTATCGAATGTCGAGCGCAAGCTTCTCGCGACCGAGCGCGATATATGGGTCAAACGCCACAAGGCGAGTTTCGATCGCGTGCTGGTCGATGCACCATGCACGGGAACCGGGACCTGGCGACGCAATCCGGATGCGCGCTGGTTCCTCACTACGACGGATCGTGACGAGCTCACGGTGAAGCAGGCACGGATCCTCGACAGCGCCGCGCGGCTGGTGAAGCCCGGTGGGCGTTTGGTCTATGCCACGTGTTCGCTCCTGCGCGAGGAGGACGAGGATCAGGTGCGCGCGTTTCTGAAGTCGCATCCTGGATTTGCGCTGTTGCCTGTCGGGCCGATCTGGCGTGAGATCCTGGGTACGCCATGTCCGGTCGAGGGCAACGAATTGGTCCTCACGCCGCATCGGCACGGCACCGATGGCTTCTTTGTCGCCATCCTGGAACGACGCAGCGTGGACGAGGGCGCTCCGGCGATAGATCCGGAGATGTGACGAGAGCAGAGGCCGCTGATGATCACGGTGGAAGCCGCCGGAGAGACCGATACCGCGGAGATCGCGCGCGTCTATGTCGAGACGTGGCGCACCGCCTATGCGGGCATCCTCTCCGACGCCGCGCTCACGGGGATGTCGGAGCGGCGCAGCGCCGAGGAGTGGGGTTGGGTCATCCGGCAGCGTCGCGACGTTCAGCCGGTGATCGTGGCGCGCGAACTGGACCAGGTGCTCGGGATGGTCAGCGTCGGCCTGAGTCGCCGCCGGGACCGTCCCAGCGGCGGTCGCTTCGAGCCGTCGACGTTGGCGCTACCGGTCGGCGAGGTCTTCACTCTCTACGTGGCGCCGGAAGCGCAGGAGCGGGGTATCGGTCGACGGCTGCTCGCTGCCGGATTCGAAGCACTGGCGAAGCGCAGCTGCGCGCGCGTCTTCCTTTGGGTATTGCGCGACAACCCGTCGCGCTTCTTCTACGAGCGCATGGGCGGGCGGGCGATCGCCGAACGCACCGAGTTGCTCTGGGGCCGCAGCGTGCCGGAGCTGGCCTATGGCTGGGACGATTGTGTCGCCGCCGGCCGGCGGCTGGCGGCTTGTTCCGTGCGGTAGGGCGGAGTATCTCTCGCCCCCCGCGCGAGTTCCGGGCGGGTGAGTCGCCGCGGGAGAGCACGTGACGCAACCAACGCCGGCGGCGCCCCAGGCGCCATCCATACCCAGCCACGATCGGGTGCTCATCCTCGATTTCGGCAGCCAGGTGACGCAGCTGATCGCACGGCGCGTGCGCGAGAGCGGCGTCTACGCCGAGATCCATCCCTATACGATGTCCGGCGCGGCGATCCGCGCCTTCGCGCCGAGGGCCGTCATCCTTTCCGGTGGTCCGGCATCCGTGACGAAACCCGATGGGCCGCGGGCGCCAAAGGAGGTCTTCGCATTGGGCGTGCCGGTGCTGGGCATCTGCTACGGCCAGCAGACGATGTGCGCGGAGCTCGGCGGCGTCGTCGAGCCCTCGGACTCGCGCGAGTTTGGCCGCGCCTTCATCCAGATCAAGGAAGACTGCGCCCTGTTCCAGGGCGTCTGGGCCAAGGGCGAGCAGCATCAGGTTTGGATGAGCCACGGCGATCGCGTGACGCGGCTGCCGCAGGGATTTCGCGTCGTCGCCACCAGCGATGGCGCGCCGTTCGCGACGGCGATCGACGAGCAGCGTCGCTTCTACAGCACGATGTTCCATCCCGAAGTCGTGCACACTCCGGATGGCGCCAAGCTGTTGCGCAATTTCACGCATCGTATCGCGGGGCTCGGCGGCGACTGGACGATGGCCGCGTTTCGCCGCGAGGCGATCGCGAAGATCCGCGCGCAGGTCGGCACGGGCAAGGTGATCTGTGGTTTGTCGGGCGGCGTGGACTCGTCGGTGGCGACGGTTCTTCTGCATGAAGCGATCGGCGACCAGCTGATCTGCATCTTCGTCGATCATGGCCTGCTCCGGCAGGACGAGGCGCAGGAAGTGCTGGCGCTGTTTCGCGGCCACTACAACATTCCGCTGGTGCATCGTGACGCCAGCGTGGCGTTCCTCGGCAAGCTCGCCGGCGTCACCGATCCCGAACAGAAACGCAAGATCATCGGCTCCACCTTCATCGACGTGTTCGAGGAGGAGGCGCAGAAGATCGGCGGCGCAGCGTTTCTGGCGCAAGGGACGCTCTACCCCGACGTGATCGAGTCCGTGTCCTTTACGGGCGGGCCGAGCGTCACGATCAAATCGCATCACAACGTCGGCGGATTGCCGGCGCGCATGCGCATGAAGCTGGTCGAACCGCTGCGCGAATTGTTCAAGGACGAGGTGCGGATCCTCGGCCGCGAACTCGGCCTTCCGGATACGCTGGTCGGCCGGCATCCGTTCCCCGGACCCGGACTCGCGATCCGCATTCCCGGCGACATCACGCCCGAGAAGCTGGCGATCCTACGCAAGGCCGATGGGGTCTATCTCGATGCGATCCGCAAGGCCGGACTCTACGATGCGATCTGGCAGGCCTTCGCGGTTCTGCTGCCGGTGCGAACCGTTGGCGTGATGGGCGACGCGCGCTCCTACGAGTATGTCTGCGCCCTGCGCGCGGTTACCTCGACCGACGGCATGACGGCGGAGTCCTATCCGTTCGACCACGGTTTCCTTGCGGCGGTGGCGACGCGCATCGTCAACGAAGTCCGCGGCATCAACCGCGTCGTCTACGACGTGACCTCCAAGCCCCCGGGCACGATCGAGTGGGAATGAGGGGGCAATCGGCGGCAATAGCGTAGGTTTGGCGGCGATTTTCGCTGCCGTACATTTGCCGTTCCCGTCCTCATCTCACTCCCGCTGAGCTGGCGTTCCCCATCTCGGAACTGGCAGGTCCGATCTGCGGTCAGTTCCAGAATGACGTAAAGTGCCTTCAAAGGGCGAGAGGTCTCTGGCGTAGAATAGCGTGTAGAAAGGCGGGGCTGCCTTTCGCCCAATTGCGATTACCGAGTCCGGTAGCGGACGTCGCCATGGAGCTGTCGCCCGGCGACAAGTCTACGTTATTCGTACTCCCTGCGGACTGCTGAAACCAATAATTGCCGGTTTCATCTGCAATGGAGGTTGTCGCGCCGGCTCAATATGCCGTTCGTGGGCTGCCTAACATTACAGTTGCGCTTTCTGAAGATTTCTGAATCCATGGGCAACGATGATTCGAAGGTCGTGGACGCAGACAGCGTCGATTGAAGAGACGCTAGCGTTATGGGCGGCGTCGCTTCGG
>Ga0163144_10000931_pt1 | contig 69193 bp, 52 predicted proteins | sample OliLak19BULKMAT1_FD_123175 | JGI IMG/M metagenome (GOLD analysis project Ga0163144, IMG submission 123175) | Freshwater microbial mat bacterial communities from Lake Vanda, McMurdo Dry Valleys, Antarctica - Oligotrophic Lake LV.19.BULKMAT1 | ecosystem: Environmental > Aquatic > Freshwater >... | reverse complement strand
GGTGGTCGCGACGACGACGTTCGGCGGTTCCTCGGAGGCGGGCACCCAGATCCGTGTGACCCCGCACCTGACGAGCGGTGATCGGTTGCGGGTCGAGTATTCCGTGACTCTGTCGTCGTTTGTGGGCGCGGCGGCGGATCCGGCGCTGCCGCCGCCACGACAGCAGACCATCCTGAAGAGCGAGGCGCTCGAGGCCGACCTCTTTCACGCGAAGGCGCACAACAACCTGGGAGTGTTGCTGCTGACGAAGGCGGACCTATACGGGGCGGCCCAGGAGTTCGAGTGGGCCAAGAAGCTCCTCCCGGGCCACCCCGAGCCGCGGTTGAACCTGGCGATCACCCTCGAGCGGGCGGGGCAGGTCCAGGGCGCGGAGGCGAGCTACGCCTCGGCGCTGGAGGTGTACCCGGGGTACCTGCCGGCGATCCAGGGCGCGGCGAGGCTGGCGATCGCGCAGGGGCGTCGCGACGCCGGTGTCGAGGGGTGGCTCGACGAGATCGCGCTGCGGGGCGAGTCGGAGGCGTGGCACGCGTGGGCGAGGAAGGCCATGAGCGAGGCGGGGCTCTGCCGATGAGTCGAGCGTTCGATCCCCGGTCGACCGCGAGCCCGGCGCGGCTGCGAACTATCGATGTGGCGTTCTCGCTGCTGAATGGGCTGATCCGGTGTCGCAGCCAAGATGCCCATGAGCACCATCGCGACCGCTCGCTGCCGAGGCCGCGCAGCCAGGGCGCCTGGCGGCGAGTATCCTCTTCGCGCCATGCCCGATCGCCCCGCTCCCGACACTCCCGACACTCCCGACACTCCCGACACTCCCGACACTCCTGACCGCGACTCACTCGACCGCAAGCGCGACCCCGGCGCCCATAGCGCCCCGAAGGGGTACCTGCACGGATTCACCGAGGAAGAGGCGCGCCGGCTGCGCGGGCAAGCGCGCATCATCGAACACCGCATCCACGGCGATCTGCCGTTCGGCCGTTCGAAGCGCCTCCTCGAGCCCGGCTGCGGTGTCGGCGCCCAGACCGAGATCCTGCTGCGCTATTTCCCCGGGCTGCACGTGACGGGCTTCGATGCGTCTCCGCAAAACCTCGAAGCGGCCAAGCTCGCGCTCACTGAGCAGCCGTGGCTCGCAGGGCGCTACGAGTTCGTGCAAGGGGACGCGGGCGAGTTGCCGTTCCCGATGGACCACTTCGACGGGGCGTTCTTGTGTTGGTTGCTCGAGCACGTCGGCGATCCGGCGCTGGTCCTGTCCGAAGTGCGGCGTTGCCTGCGAACGGGGTCCCCCATCGTCGTCAACGAGGTCCAGAACGCGACGTTCTTCTTGTCGCCGTATTCGCCGCACACGCTCAGCTATTGGAGCGCGTTCAATGAGCACCAATGGGACCTCGGCGGCGACCCATTTGTCGGCGCGAAGCTCGGCAACCTCCTCCTGCGTGTCGGTTATCGCGACGTGCAGACGTTTGTGCGCACGATCCACCTCGACAATCGCCGGCCCGGGGAGCGCGCCGAGTTCCTCGAGTATTGGTCGAATCTCCTGCTATCCGGTTGCCAGGGACTCATCGAGGCCGGACGTACGACCTCCGCGACCGTCGAAGGGATGCAGCGCGAGCTGCGCGCCGTAGGGCGCGACCCGGACGCGGTGTTCTTCTATTCTTTTGTCCAAGCGCGCGCGGTCGTTTGAGCGGCGCGGCATTTTCCCGACCGGCTCGACTGGCGTGAACGAATGGCATCGCAATCGCAGTTCAACGAAAGCAAACGCGAGGCGCCGCGCGCGCCACAGGGCGCGAACGATCGCGCGAACGATCGCGCGAGCGATCGCGCGAACGATCGCGCGAACGATCGCGCGAACGATCGCGCGAACGATCGCGCGAACGATCGCGCGAACGATCGCGCGAACGATCGCGCGCTCTACGCCGCGCGGCGTGTCGCAGGGCTCGCGGCGCGACGCCCGGACCAGAGCTCCGCGCTGCCGCTCTTCGAAGGCACGGCCGAAGACGCCATAACAGTCGCGATGGCGACTGTGCGCGACATCGACGCGGTCTCTTCGTCAGCGGAGAGCGCGGCAACTTCCCGGCGCTGCGAGTCGAATATTGACCGGCGCGAGCGCCCTGTAAGGGGCATGATGCACGAAACGAGATCCACTGGCTCGGAACTCCTACCCGTTCCGTACGTTCTCCCGTGCGTGGAACGGGTCTACTGGTCATTGGGCGCTCGAGGGCCCCACGCCCCGCACTCCATCACCACAACCGCAATGCCTCGTGCCAGCGCCGCATCTCAGCGCCTTGGCGCCACTCTCCGACGCTATGCCTTACGCGGCGCCCTCGTCGCGGTGGCGATCTCTGGCATTTCGTATCTGTCCAGCGGGACCGCCGAAGCGGCGCTGGAGGGGCTCGGGGGACCCGCTCGCGAGCGCTCCAACGTTGGCGCCGACGACGTCCAGGCCTTCCTGGCCAACACGGCCGCGCTGATCGCAGCCTCCGTCCAGGCCGAAGCCGACGGTGAATTCGACCGCGCGCTCTGGGCCGCCAAATTCGCGGTCGCGCTCGCGGCCGACACCAAAGAGGAGCGCGAGGCGCGTACGCGCTGGATCGAGGTCCGCAAGTCGATCGCCGCACCGGAGCCCGATCCGACCCAGGCCCTCGCGGACTCGGCCAAGGTGCTGTTCGCGATCGCGAGCGCGTGTGAGGCGCGCAAGCTCTACGCCAACGCGGCTGACGTGCTGAACCTGCTCGAGGGCACGGCCTACGACCGCGAGGCGCGCGGCAAGTTGAAGAAGCTCTTCAGCAAGACCCAGGCGATCGAGGGGCTGCTCGAGAGCGGGATCCCCGTCGAGGTCGAGCGCCGCGAGCGCCTGAGCCGCAAGGTGATCGCGCGCCTGAACGCCGAGCATACCGACTTCTCGAATCCGCTCGTACTCGAAGGCGAGAACTACGTCCTCGAGACGAGCATGGGCTACGAGATGGGGCGCGCGATGCTCGACGCGATGGAGCAGATCAACAAGTTCTATCGCATCGTGTTCAAAGTCGGCCGCGCCAAGAAGATCGGCAAGTGCACGATCCACGTCTACAAGGACCGCGACGAGTTCGAGCAGTATGCAGAACCCGGCAGCGCCGGCGTGCAGGGGTACTTCAGCCCCGCATTGAACGAAGTGCACACGTACGACCACGGGACCGTGAATTGGCTCGGCCGCGAGTACCTGTGGTCCACGCTCTTCCATGAGTCCTCGCACCAGTTCACGGCGGCGATCTGGAAGCTCCTGATCCCGACCTGGCTGAACGAGGGTACGGGCAGCTACTTCGAGGGCGCCGCGCTGCAAGCCGGCGGGTTCGTCGCCACGAACCGCATCCCCGAGAGTCGCCTCTCTGGGCTGATCGGCGCCATCGGCGCGGGCAACGAAGGTGACGACTCGGCGGTCGAATCCAACGGCAGTGGCCCACAGTTGAAAGAGGTCCTGAGCTACATGCGACCGGGCTCCTATCCGGGTGAGTACTACCCGTTTGGCTGGGGCCTCGTCTACTTCTGCCGTAACTATGAGGACGCCAACTCGAAGCGTGTGTACCTCCCTGTATACGAGGAATTCATGCGCTCGTACACGCAGGGCAGTGGCACACGCCACCCGTTCACGCGCTTCGAGGAGTATTTCATTCGCGACGCGAAGGTCCCGGGCGTCGACACGTTCGAGGCCTTCGAGCAGACCTGGAAGGGCTGGATCCGCGCGCTGAACAAGATCCACCGCGGCGGGCCCGAGCAGGCCGAAGTATTGCTCGCGCGCGGGCGCAAACAGCTCGCAGACGGCGCGCCGCCCGAGTACGCGGTCGATTCCTTCCGCTGGGCGACGGAGAAGGACCCGCTGCACGCGACCGCGTGGCTAGAGCTCGGTCGCGCCGCGCGGAAGGCGAAGTCCGACGACGCGGCGCTGTACGCCTTCCGACGGCTCGCGGCCCTCGCGCAGCGCCAGGTCGATCCGGATGCGCCGCTCGCGAGTTTCGACGGAACCGCTGCGAAGGCCTGGTCCACGGCGCTCACGGAGATCAAGGGCATCGACGCCGGCGTCGAGCGCCTGCTCCGCGAGAACCTCGAGAAGATCGTCGCGAACACCCTGTCCACGGCAGAACACCACGTCGAGCTCGGGTTCCCGATCTCGGCTTTGTCACTGCTCCGGGACGCGGACCTTTTGATCGACGGTGACGGACGCCTGCGCGCGCGCATCCGTGAGCTCAGCGCAAAGACCCAGGTCGACGGGCGCCTCGCGCGCAGTCGGCCGTTCGACGCCGACTTGAACGGCTGGACCACCGAGTCGAAGCGCTGGCAAGTCCGTGATGGCGGACACCTCGGCCTCACCAAGGGCCGCGGGCTCGCGCAGATCCGGATCGAGGAGACGCCGCCGAAGGCGTTCCGCATCGAGGCCCAAGTCGACGACGCCGAGGGTCTCGTCGGGCTCTTGTTCGACGGCCAGCAGCTCGACGAGAGCTTCTTCCTCGTGGAGCCAGGTCGACGCATGATCGTCGTTCGGTACGACTCGGATCCTGGGGCACGGCTCGGGGGGCGGCCGCCCTTCTCAACCCTCGCGACCTTCGCCGGCAAGGTGCCGGCGGAGGACAAGACGTCGTTCCGCATGGCGATCGAGGTCGAGCACACGGTGACCCGCTTCTTCATCGACGGCGAGGAAGTCGGTCGATTCGAGCTGCCGTGCGAGGAGTTCGTCGGGCAAGTCGGCCTCGTCGTCATGGGCGAGGGCGCGGTGTTCTCCGACGTGCGCTTGAGTTACTGACGTCGCAGTGCGCGCGTGTCGCGTCGGCGGAGTTCTGCGGACACCTGAACCAGATTCCAGGAGAAACGCGCGCGCCTCGCGACCACGCGCGACGTCGGCGCGTGCGTTTTTTAGGGAGTCGTCGGACGGACATCGCGCAGCGCGGCCGATGTCTTCCCTACCCTCATGGTTCCTCGTGAACCCGACCCCGAACGGAGCCCCTCCCGTTCGGGGTCTCTTTCGTTCAAGGACGTTGCGTAACGATGAGCGCCTCTTCACAACGTTGCGCTGCCGCCGCCCTACGACGTCATCGCGCGCCGTTGTGCATCCTGGCGCTCTCTGGATTCCGCCCGACCCGATCCCCATTGACGGGACTTGGGAGGCCGCACGGATCGGTCTAGCTAGGAGTGAGAATCAGTCGCTTCGGTAGGCGGAACCGTCCGCGCTTCGGCGATTCGAGGGCCAGTGATGCTGACCGCGCGGCGTGTGCCGCCGGGCCGCTGGCCTTCCTCCCTAGGACTCAGCCCCAGCCCCCCAGGAAGCCCGCATGGCGAAGAAGCCCAACCAACCCGACCCGAACGACGCGAACCGCAAGAAGGGCGCGAACGAGCCCGCCAAGGATCGCGGTCGAGGCGACGAGCTGCAAGAGATGGTCGCCGATGAACATGCCACCCTGACCACCAATCAGGGAACTCCGATCCAGGACAATCAAAACTCGCTGAAGGCCACGCCGCGCGGGCCAGCGTTGCTGGAAGACTTCGTGCTGCGCGAGAAGATCACGCACTTCGACCACGAGCGGATCCCCGAGCGCATCGTGCACGCGCGTGGCTCGGGTGCACACGGTACCTTCGAGCTGACCAAGTCGCTCGCGCAGTACACCACGGCGAAGATCCTGACCGAGGTCGGGGAACGGACCCCTCTGTTCACGCGCTTCTCGACCGTCGCTGGAGGTGCCGGCTCGGTCGACACACCACGTGACGTCCGCGGCTTCGCGGTGAAGTTCTACACGAAGGAGGGCAACTGGGACCTCGTGGGCAACAACATCCCTGTGTTCTTCATCCAGGATGCGATCAAGTTCCCGGATTTGATCCACGCGGTCAAGATGGAGCCGGATCGCGGATATCCGCAGGCCGGCTCGGCGCACGACACCTTTTGGGACTTCATCTCATTGACTCCCGAGTCGCTGCACACGGTGATGTGGGCGATGAGTGACCGCGCCCTCCCGCGTTCGTTGCGGATGATGGAGGGTTTCGGCATCCACAGCTTCCGACTGCTCGACGCCGAGGGCGCGTCGACGTTCGTCAAGTTCCACTGGCGACCGAAGCTCGGCCTCCAGTCAACGCTGTGGGACGAAGCGGTCAAGCTGCAGTCCGCCGACAACGACTTTCACCGGCGCGACCTGTTCGAGTCCATCCAAGCTGGGGAATTCCCCGCATGGGAGCTGGCGGTGCAGCTGTTCACTCAAGACGAGGCCGACAGCTTCCCGTTCGACCACCTCGACGCGACCAAACTCATCCCGGAGGAGCTGGTGCCGCTGACGACGATCGGGACGATGGTGTTGGACCGTTGGCCGGACAATTTTTTCGCCGAGACGGAGCAGGTGGCGTTCTGCCCCTCGCACGTGGTCCCGGGGATCGACTTCAGCAACGACCCGCTGCTCGCCGGCCGCCTGTTCTCCTACCTCGACACGCAGCTCTCGCGGTTGGGCTCGCCCAACTTCCACCAGCTGCCGATCAATGCGCCCAAATGTCCGCTCGCCAACCAGCAGCGTGACGCGCACATGCAGATGGCGACACCGAAGGGCCGCGTCGCTTACGAGCCGAGCTCGCTGGATCCGCGCTCGGCTCGCGCCACACCCGATGGCTTCCGCAGCTTCGCCGAACGCATCGCCTCTCGAGACGGCGGCGACGCGGCCAAGGGCCGTATCCGTCCCGAGAGCTTCGCGGACCACTACAGTCAGGTGCGTCAGTTCTACCGCAGCCAGACTCCGTACGAGCAGGCCCACATCGCCTCAGCGCTCGTCTTCGAGCAGTCGAAGGTCGAGACCCCGCACGTGCGCGAGGCGGTCGTGGCTCACCTCTGCAACATTGACAAGGACCTGGCACAGCGCGTGGCGAACGGCCTCGGAATGGCCAAGCTGCCCCCGCCCGCGAAGCACGCCGTGCCCGCGGAGGACCGGCCTGAGTCGCCCGCGTTGCAGACCATCGGCAAGATGAAAGACACGCTCGAGGGGCGCCGCGTCGGCATCCTGGTGCACGACGGCTCCGAGGCCGACACGATCAGCGCGTTGCGTGACGCCGCCGAGGCGGCGGGCGCGACGACCAAGATCGTCGCCATGAAGCTCGCCGGCGCCAAGCTCAGCGACGGCACCATGCTCGCCGCCGATGGGCAGCTGGCAGGAACCCCCTCCGTGGTGTTCGACGCCGTCGCTCTGGTCCTCTCGACCAAGGCGGGTCAGCTGCTCGCGAAGGAGAGCGCAGCGGTCGACTGGGTGCGCGATGCCTTCGGTCACCTCAAGGCGATCGCCGCCGACGAAGGAGCCCAAGCAGTGCTCGATGCAGGCCGGGTGGCCAAGGACGCGGGAGTCCTCGACGCCGACGACACCGAGGGATTCATCGAGGCTGCGAAGACGCGGCAATGGGCACGCGAGGAGCACGTGCGGACGCTCGCCTAGGGCTGGCCACACTGTCCGTGGTGGAGGCTCCGCGCTGCGGGGCCTCCACCGCCCGCCAACACCAGACAGTCCACACTCCCGCGAGAATGAGGTCGTTCGATTCGTTGGAGGGCTCGCGTAACCCTTGCGCCCCGCTATCCTTGGAGCCCGTTGACCCGCTGGCATCCTCGAGGGGGCCTCGGGACGACGCCCGCCCGACCCACAGCGATCCCGACGATGTCCGAGACCATGTCCGAGACCATTTACGAGGCCTTGCGCGAGAGCCACGAGATCCAGCGCTCACTCCTGCGCAAGCTACTGCGCAGCAAGGCGGGCACACGCGCTCGGATCGACCTCTTGACCCAGACTCGGATCGAAGTGGAGGCCCACGAAGCAGCGGAGGAGCGGTACCTCTACGCACCGATGTTGATGGACGACATGGGCCTCGACTCCACCCGCCACGCCCTGCACGAGCACCACGAGATCGACGAGTTGATCGGCGACCTGCGTAAGCTCGACCCTGCGGGGGAAGCGTGGATCGAAAAGGCCCGCACGCTCTCGGAGAAGGTCCACCACCATCTCCGGGAGGAAGAGAAGAAGTTCTTCCAGGTGTCGGGCAAGATCCTGAGCGAAACGCAGAAGACAAAAATGGCCGCGCAGTACCGCAAGGACTACGCCCGGATGCACCGCAAGCTGGAAGCAGAGTGAGGCGAGCTCAGACGGCCGCGCGGTCCCGAGATATATCCCGAAAGTTTGCCCCACCCGGCCCGCGACCTGCGGATATCGGGACAGTCCTGACGCAAGTCGGGATGACCGCGCCGCGCGCCTAACCCCCCCTCATCTGGCGCGCGGCGCCGGTCCACTACCGAGCAAGAGACAACCGCCGAGCGCCGTCCCCTCACGGTGCCTTCGGTCCGGCACGAAGCCCCCCCTCCGTCCTTCACTTCGCGCCGACGAGTCCCCCTACCGAGGGGCTGCTCCGATCCCCGCGTTCCGCGCCCCCCGCGCGGCGCGGGGTTCGTTCTTTCCAGGCTCAGGCGCGCGCGGGGTGCTCGACACGACGTGGCCGTGTCGCGGCTGTTGCGGACCCGGGACACAAAGAACCGACGCGCGGACCGCGCAAGCGCGGCCCACGCGTCGGCGGGTCTGGACAACGTGCGCGAGCTCAGCCGCGCGACTCAGGGCCCTTCTTCTTGCGGGACTCGAGCTTCAGCTTGCCCGTGATTCCGCGGTCGTAATCGACCGTGACTTCGACCTTCGATCCATTGGGTACACCCACGGTGTACGGGTTGAGTGACCCTCATCAGCCAGCAGGGAAGGTGCCCTTTTTGAGCTCCTTCCCCGTCTCCGCGTCGAGGATATAGACCTTCGGGGAACGGCCTACCGGCAGGAAGTCGACGTACGACTCACCGGCCTTGCCGAAGATGTGAAAGTTCGGACGAACCGTGACCTTGTCGCCGGACACCGACGGCTCGTCGAGCTCACCGGTGAGCGGGCCACCCCACTCAACGGCGCTCGCGCCGCCCGCGGTGACCTCGATCGGCTCCATGCGACCGCGTGCGATCGACGCGCTCTCGGAGCCGCGCTCGATGTAACCCGAGGCCAGCGTGTACTTGCCGACCGGGACCAGAAGCCCCTTGGTGTGGCCGGCCACGTTGAACGACATCCCGCCGCTCGTGAACACAGCCGACACGAGGTCGCCCTTCAGGTCGGCCAGCGACGCCGCTTGCAGCGTCCCTGTCTCGCCGACGAAGGGTTTGGTCTTCGCGACGTTGCCGGTCTTGTCGACCTCGAGCTCGAAGAGTTTCCCGTCGAGGTGGATCACCGTCGAAAGAAGCGCCGCGCCGCGTTCGTTGCCGACGTAGTACGCGTCCTGGCCCAGATCGTCGTAACGACCGTTGCCGTTGCGATCGACGAAGCTGACCGTCGTGCCCTGGATGCGTCCCTGCACGACGTGCGAGGGCGACCACGACCACTTCTTCGCGCCGTCATTGCGGAAGCGCACCGCGTACTTGAACGACGCGCCGGACTCGTCCTTGCCGGTAAGCTCGACGAACCCGGCGTTGCCTTTGACGGCCTCGTCCAGGTCACCGTCGCCATCGGTGTCGATCTCGAACTTGAGGTCACCTTGAACCTCGATCGCGAATTCGACACCCTGAAGGTACAGGGACTCGCCCAACGTCTTCCAAACACCCTTGGCATCGGGCAGGACGACGTTGAAGTCCGTCATGCTGCGATGCTTGAGTGTGGCCTCCTCAAGGACGACGGAGTCATCCGTCATGGAGGGACTGGCGAGCGGGTCGGCCCCGAACGCTATTGGTGACGCCGCCACACTGCATAAGAGCGCGGTAGCGAGCCCCGCAGGGGGGCAGGTGAGTTTCATGGTGTCCTCCGGGTTGAGTTCGGTCCCCACCTCGAGGATGGGCGGGCAGGGACCATGAAGGTAACCCAGCGGGGCGCGATTCGGTCTCTGGAGCGGGCGAGAAGTCGCAGGGCACCAGGGCAATCCGGTGCATTCGAGGCTCCCTACCAGCGCCCTGGGGCCCCGAGAGAGCGGCTCGGTAGCACTTGCGCGCGTGTAAGGCCTCGGTGAAGTGCGGCTCCAGAGCCCGGCCGCGCGGCGCCGGGACAGCGTCGCATCGTTGTACTCCCGCATGCTGCGCAGCGTCTCCAACTTGACAGTTCGTCGCGGCAGTGAGAGCCTAGAAGCATGTCGAGGCGCCCCCACCTGGCCCTGGCGCGGCCGACGATGCGATCATGCGACCCATCCACACCCTTGCGCTCTGCGCGCTCCTCGCCCCCCCCCCGCTAGCGCGCAAACCTTGACCCAGGTGCTCGGGAGTCCGCTCACCAGGCCCCTGGCCTCCCCTTGTTTCGTGACGTCTTGGCCAGGCAACCCGAGGCTCCTCGTAGTGGTCGAGCGTGGGTCGAAGAGGGTGACGCTGTGGGACCTCGATGGGCTCGACGCTGGGCCTTCGACGATCGTCGAGATCAACGAAGCCTTTGTACCGACTGCGCCCGCCGGAGAATTCGTCGGCGTCACGGGGTTCGCGTTCCACCCAATGTTCTTGGACGCTGACGGTGGCGACCAGCGCTTTGTATACGTGCGCTACAACCGTATCGCGACGGTCGAGTCCGCGATCCTCACCACGGTCCGCACGTTCGTCAAGCGGTTCGAGATCGCGCCGGGCAAGACGAAGGTCACCGACGCGAGTGAGACCACGGTTTACACCTGGCCGACGGTGCAGACAGGCCACGGAAGCGGCACGCTGCAATTCGATCGGCGACCGAATCTCGGCACGTTCAGGTTGTTCGTTCCGATGCCTGACGACGCGTTGGCGAATACTGGGGCGGGCGGGGTGTGCTGTGATGCAAGAAGAGCGCAGGGATTGCCTACGTCGTCCGACATCGGTCGACTTCTGTCGATCGACGTGGTCGCGACGGGTTTTCCCGTGACTGTGGAAGCGCAAGGCTTCCGGAATCCGTTCGGGTTCAGCGTGGACCGAGGCGCGACCTCGAATGGACTCGGTCGAGGGGATGTGTGGATTGGGGATACGGGGCACACGTTTACGGGCAGCATCATGCGTGTGCTTCCGGGGACAGTGTCGGTGGAAAATTATGGTTGGCCATGGCGGGAGGTGAATGGGGGACAACAGTGGATCTTCCAGCCAGAGACGCGCCCAGCCGACTGCAGCGGGGATCCGACCCTCTACAGCGCAGTCCCGAATCCCATGTGCGCGGAACCGGGACCGCCACCGACGTACACGCTGCCTTTTCTCGGTTTTTCAGATGCGGCGGAATTCATGCCACCGGTTCGCGACGCGATTATCGGTGGAGTGGCCTACCGAGGCGCACACGTCCCGGCGCTGACCAATCGCTATGTATTCGCGACTTTCGGCGTCGGGCAACCGCCACGCATTTATCACACGTCGCCAACGATCGCGGGGCAACCCACGAACATCTCTGGCACCACAGCCACGGGGACTATCAATTGGCCCTTCGGCGCGGCAATTCACGCCCTTGGTGACGACTGGAGCGGGGCGAACCTCTACGTCGTGCGTGTCGATCCGCTCACCAGCGCGATTCCCGATGGCTCGATCTGGAGGGTCGACCCATGATGTCGCCCATCTCACGGGCGATCACCGGGGTCGCTCCGCTGGTACTACTCGCCTCAAGTGCATTCGGTCAATGGACCTCCGAACGGATGCTGCATAGACGAACCCATGCGGGCGCCACAGGACTGGGCGATTTGATTATCGTCGCAGGTGGAGGTGCGCCCTATGAGGACTCCGTCGAGATCATCGATACACGGAGCGGATCCTCCTCCGTCGCGCACCTCTCCATTCCACGATCGAGTCTTGGCGTCGCCGCATGGGACAACTACGCGGTCTTCGCGGGGGGCGATGTCAGTGTTTGGTTGGATCCTCGTCGGCTCACTGGGCGAGTGGATGTCCTCGACTTGACAACCAACAGCTGGGCTCCGCAACTCGAGCTTCCGGTTCCTGTCAAGTATGTTGGTGGAGGAGCTATTGACGGTAAGGCGTTCTTTGCCGGGGGCATCACGGCAGGGCCGTCAACGGCATCTTATGCCCAAATCCTTGACCTGACGACATTTACGTGGACGCTCTACCCACTTCCGGGGAATCCGCGGTCGCAAATCGACGTCCGGACTGACGACCGCTGGCTGTGCTTGGTTGGTGGCGGAGGAGTACAGTCGAACAACCACATCGACGTCTATGACTCCCTGACCTCGACCTGGCAGCACACGACGACACCGACGTTGACCGCTTTAAACAGAGGCGCAGTCGTCGACGGAAGCCTTTATGTCGTGAGCTGTGATCCCGGCCCGCAAGAAGAGCTCATGATGATCCTCGACCTCGAGGCCATGACCTGGAGCACCGTTCCCCGCCAAGGTGGCCGATGCGGGCCCTACGCTGGAGCCCTCGACCCATTTGTCGTCTTCGCGAGTGGACGTGACCAGTCGAGCCCGTGGTTCATCGACACGACCGACATCTACAACACGTGGACTCGCGAATGGCTGACGATCCCGGGTGGCGGAATTCTGCGCACCGGCGCCACTGCCGTCGCGCGGACCACCGGCCAGCTCTGGATCGCGGGCGGCCAACGCGATCCGGCGTCGGGCCTCGGTTCCGTCGCGGTGAGCGTGCTTGAGCTCGCGCCCCACATCGGCACCGCCTATTGCCTGGCGACCACCCCGAACTCGACCGGGGTTCCCGCGCGCATGCGAGCCGCCGGGATGACCTCCATCACCGAGAACTACCTGACTCTGGCCGCGTTGGATGCCCCGCCCGGCCAGCTCGGGCTGTTCCTCGTCGGCGCGCAGCCCGCGCTGGTTGTCAGCCCGGGCGGCGCGCCCGGCAACCTCTGCGTCGGTTCAGCGGTCGGGCGCCTCGCCGGGCACGTGCGCACCGTCGACGCCGAGGGCCGCCTCGCCGCGACGATCGATCTGACGCAGCTCCCCCTGGGCCCGACACGCTCCGCGGTCGCGGGCGAGACCCTCTACTTTCAAGCGGTCATGCGCGACGTACCCCCGGGCGCCCCACTGCACTTCAGCGACGCCCTCGCCATCACCCTGACCCAATGAGGGCGAGCCACGGGGGTCGCGCCGCGGGCCCGGTCCGCGACGCTCCGACTCAAAGGCCAACTGCGCGGCGCCGGAACAGCGTCGCGTAGCGCTTGAGGCGGCCCGCGAAGCGGCGCGGGTCGCGCAGCTCGCGCAGGATGCGGCTCGGGCGGCGGTAGAAGCGCTTGTAGCCCTCGCGGATCTTGGCCTCGATCTCCGCGGCGGTCATGTGCTCGTTGCCCTCGAGCGCCTGGAAGCCCGTCATCGTCGCGAAGTCGAATTCGCGCGTGCCGCGCAGCATCTGGTAGAGCGGCGTGCCGGGGTACGCCGTCACCGCGCAGAACTGGACCTGGTCCGGGTCGAGGCGCAGCGCGAGCGCGATCGTCTCGTCGGCCATCGCGGGTGTCTCTTCGGGGAACCCGATCATGCAAAACGCGCGCGTCTCGATGCCGACCTCGCGGCAGTCGCGGAACACCGCGGCCGCCTGATCGAGGTCCTTCAGCTTGTTGCCGCAGTGCTTCTTCTGGATCTCGGCGTTGCCCGACTCGACGCCGAGCGAGATGTGCTTGCAGCCCGCCGCCGCCATCTTCTCGAGCAGGGGTCGGTCGAGGACCTTGACCGCGGTCTCGCACTGCCATTCGAGCTCGGTCATGCCCCCAGCCAAGATCCCGTCACAGATCGCGGCGACACGCTCCTTCTTCGTCGTGAAGATCGGATCGCGGAACACGACGTGCCGTATGCCGTGCGTGAAGTAGAGGTCGCGTAGCTCGGCGAGCACGTGCTCGGGGCTGCGGAAGCGGAAGCGCAATCCCTGGGCGAGGGTGTACCCGCAGAACGAACAGTTGAGCGGACAGCCCCGCGACGACTTCACCGTCGTGATCGAGCCCTTCACGCCGGGAAAACGATACGCCTGGTTGTCGAGCAGGTGGCGCGCCGGGATCGGCAAGGCGTCGAGGTCGTCGATCTTCTCGCGTTCGGCCTCGTCGACGACGCCGCCCGCGCCATCGGGGCGGCTGATGCCCGCGACGCCGATCAGGTCCTGGCCGTCGCGCACGCGCCGCGCGATGTCGCGCGCCGTGTGCTCGGGCTCGCCGCGCACGACGAGGTCGACGCCGTCCGCGCCGAACACCTCGCGCGGCGCGTAGGTGACCTGGCTGCCGAGCATGCCGACGACCGCGCCGCTCGCCTGCCGCACACGCTTGGCGAGAGCGAGGTCGCGGTCGAGCGACGTGCTCGACGAGTCGACGAGCACGAGCCGCGGCGCGAGGCCGACGATGCGCGCCTCGGCGCTCGCTGCGTCCTCGCCCGCTGCGTCGCCGTCGATGATCGCCACCTCGAACCCGTCGGCCTCGAGCACCGACGCGACGTGCGCGAGCTCGATCGGCGGATAGAGGAGGGCGGGATTGACCGCCATGCCAAAGCCCCCCATCAGCCCACGGCTGACACGGAACTCGGGGGGACTCGGCGGATTGACGAGGACGACCTGCATGACGAAGGGCGGCCGAGCGGCCGCCTCCCTCCATCATCGGCCAATGGAGGGTCGCGCGGTGCCCCAATTTCGGCGGCTCGACGCCGAGCGACCCGATGCCACGCCCTATGGGTATCCTGGACGTCGTCGTGGCCGGGGCTCTCACCCCGATACACCCCGAACGGCTCGGTCTCTGCGATGGCGCCTTCGCTTGCGACCTTGATCGCCTCGCCACCGGCGGCGGCTCGTTCCCACCTTGACCGCACCGCCTCGCCATGTGCAAGCCTATCACCGGAGCCACGCTCGCCCTCCTTGCCGGCCCGATCTTCGCCCAGGCAACGCTCGACACCGGCCCCACTTCCGGCCCCACTTCCGGCCCCACTTCCGGCCCCACTTCCGGCCCCACTTCCGGCCCCACTTCCGTTGCAGCCACGGGTCGGGGCGACATGCAGGCGGACGTTGACCATCCGCCCAAAGAAGTCTCCGCGCTCGACTGGGCGGGGATTCGCGAGGTCTACGACGCCGGCCGCCACGCGGTACGCGCCGTCGACGAGGAGTGGCATGCTCAGAGTCCCGGGCAGCGCTGGCTCACATCATTCGACGGACTCGGCGCCACGCTCGTACCGGACGACGGCGACTGGCGCTTTGGGCTCGCGCTCGTGCGTTACGGGTGCGCGGGTCAGGAGCGCGAGGTCGCGCGACCTGCCGCATCGTGGGCCGAGGGTCAGCGCATGCACTACGAATGGGACGCGACGTTGACCGAGTGGTGGCTCAACGACGGTCGCGGTCTGGAGCACGGGTTCACGGTGCACACACGTCCCGAGGGCACGGGCGACGGTGTGCTCACGTTCGATCTCGAGGTGCGCGGCGGTCTCTGCCCCACGGTCCTCGCGCATGGCCGCGGCGTCTGTTTCGCGAACGCGGACGGCGCGGAAGTGCTCACGTACGACGGCCTCGTGGCGTTCGATGCCGATGGGCGCAACCTCGAGGCGCACATCGAAGCCGAGGGAGGCGAGCTCCGCATCCGAGTTCGCGCAGCGGGCGCGCGTTACCCGATCACGGTCGACCCTGTCGTCCAGACCGCGTACCTCAAGGCGTCGAATACTGGTATCGCCGACTACTTCGGGTACTCCGTCGCCATCGCCGGTGACACCGTCGTGGTCGGCGCCCCCAGGGAGGACAGCAACGCGACCGGAGTCAATGGCGACCACACGAACAACGACACCTTCGAATCAGGCGCCGCATACGTGTTCGTCCGCAGCGGCATCACCTGGCAGCAACAGGCGTACCTCAAGGCGTCGAACACGGACTTCGGCGACTGGTTCGGGCACAGCGTTGCCGTCTCCGGCGACACGGTGATCGTCGGAGCCTACCGTGAGGACAGCGATGCCTCGGGAATCAACGGCAATCAGGCGAGCAACGCGGCCATCTTCGCCGGCGCCGCCTACGTGTTCATCCGCAGCGGCACGACTTGGCAGCAGGAGGCCTATCTCAAGGCTTCGAACCCGGAGGAGTACGACGCGTTCGGGAACACAGTAGCCGTCTCCGGCGACACCGTCGTGATCGGTGCCACCTCCGAAGACAGCGGCGACTCTGGCGTGAACGGCAACCAATCGAGCAACACTGCCGTCGACTCCGGCGCCACCTACGTCTTCGTACGCGGCGGCACGGGCTGGCAGCAGCAGGCGTACCTCAAGGCGTCGAATACGGACGGCAACGACTGGTTCGGGAAATCCGTGGCCATCGCTGGTGACACGATCGTCGTCGGTGCCCCTTTCGAGGACAGCCACGACACAGGGGTCAACGGCGACCAGATGAGCAATGCCGCGGCCGACTCCGGCGCCGCCTACGTCTACGTCCGGAGCGGCACAAGCTGGCAGCAAGTGGCGTACATCAAAGCCTCGAACACAGACTCCCAAGACCGCTTCGGTTACTCCGTGGCCGTTTCCGAGGACACGGTCGTCGTCGGAGCCTGGCACGAGTACAGCAACGCCACGGGGATCAACGGCAACCAGTCGAACAACTCGGCCGGCAACTCCGGGGCGGCCTACGTCTTCGTCGTGAGCGGCGCGACATGGCAGCAGCAGGCCTACCTCAAGGCATCGAACACGGAAGCCTCTGACTTCTTCGGTTGGTCCGTGGCCGTCGCCGGCAATACGGTGATCGTCGGAGCCTACGGGGAGGACAGCTATGCCACCGGAGTCAACGGCAACCAGACGAGCATCGGGAGCACGGGAACCGGCGCGGCCTACGCCTTCGGCCGCAGCGGCACGACCTGGCAGCAGGTGGCCTACATCAAGGCGTCGAACACGGGCGATGGCGACTGGTTCGGGTACTCCGTGGCCGTCTCCGGCGACATGGCTGTCGTCGGAGCCCCGTTCGAAAGCAGCCACGCCACCGGGGTCAACGGCAACCAAGGGAGCAACGCGGCCAGCAGCTCCGGCGCCGCCTACGTGTTCGACCTCGCCGCCGCCGCCGGCACCAGTTACTGCGGGCCGGGTGTGCCGAACTCCACGGGCGCGTCGGGAATGATCTCCACATCCGGCAGCAGCAGCGTCGCCGCGAACGCCCTCGTACTCGAGGCGCGCGATCTACCGGACCACACATTCGGCATGTTCCTCACGAGTGTCTCGCAGGGCTACGTCCCGCAGCCCGGCGGCAGCCTCGGCGTCCTGTGCCTCGGCGGACAGATCGGCCGCTACGACGGTCCGGGTCAAATCCTCGACACCTTGACGAACGGAGGGTTCTCGCTGCCGGTCGACCTAAGGAACCATCCGCACGCGACCGGCCTAGTGTCCGTCGCGAGCGGCGAGACGTGGAGCTTCCAGGCGTGGCACCGCGACGTCGTCGGCGGCCTGCCTGTGTCGAACTTCACAGACGGGGTGTCCCTCACGTTCGGGAACTGAGCTCCGCCCCGGGTGGCCGTGAGGACCCTCTCGGCGAAGTTAAGAGGCGCGCGGATCCGTGATCGGTCAGCGCGCGCCTAAGAGCCGCGCGACGTCTGCCTCGATCGCAGTTGCCCAGGCCTCGTAGCCGGCGGGGCGCAGGTGCAGCGCGTCGGCGGCGAGCACGTCCGGGTTGGCGCGGCCGTCGTCGAGCAAGAAGACCTCGGCGAGGTCGCGATAGGTGACGCGCTCGCGCTCGCCGAGCTGGGCGATCGTCGCGTTCACGGCGCGCCCCTTGGTGCGCAGCGCGTCCTCGCGGTCCGCGCCACGCGGGAAGACCCCGAGCAGCAGCACCTGGGCCTCGGGCAGGGTCGCGAGCAGACGGTCGACGACGGCTTCGATCCCGGCTGCGGTCTCCGGGGCCGAGTCGTGCGGCAGGTTGTTCGTGCCGATCATCAAGACGACGAGTCTCGGCCGGGCGTGCTCGAAGGCGCCATGTTCGATACGCCACAGCACGTGTTCGGTGCGGTCGCCGCTGATGCCGAAGTTGGCGGCGTCCAAGGGTGCGAAGCGACGTTTCCAGGTCTCGACGCCGGCGCCGCCGAGGCCCTCCCGTCCGAAACCCTGGGTGATCGAGTCGCCCAGGAACACGACGTCGATCTCGTGTTCACGACCGATGCGGCGGGTGGTTTCGTGTTGGTCGTACCACGTGCCCGTGCCCCAACCGGCAGCGACGGCGCGGTCCTCGCCGCTCGCGAGCGGCAGTGTCGTGTGCGGCACGCGGTCGTCGATGATCGACGGCGGCGGTGTGAACGAGCGGCGGTGCGCGTCGGCGAAGGCGAGGAGGCGCGCGACGACTTCGGGCTCGGTTGCGGCGCGGTCGAAGCGCTCGGAGGGATCGTGGGCGAGCTGATGGAGCAGCGGCGGATCGTGCGCGACGGGGGCGTCGGGACCGTACGCCGACTGCGTCACGAAGTGCGCCTTCCAGTCACCGAGGCGCGCCGCGTAGAGTTCGGCGCCGCGGTAGAAGAGGACGTGATCGCGCGTCGTGCCGCCGGTGCCGAGCAGGACGGGCGACAGGTCGTGTGAGTCGAGTACGCGCTCCGCGGGCAGCTCAGGCAGCTCAGGCAGCTCAAACAACTCGGGCAACTCGGGCAACTCGGGCAACTCGGGCAACTCGGGCAACTCGCCGCCGGCGAGCGCAACGAAGGTCGCCAGCAGGTCCATGGTGCTCGCTAGGGCTGACGTGATCCGCCCGGGTTGGATTTGTCCGGGCCAACGCGCGATCGCTGGCACGCGCATGCCGCCCTCGAAGGTCGAGCCCTTCCCGTCGCGCAAGAGCCCCGCCGAGCCCCCATTCACCCCGCGGATCAGCCACGGGCCGTTGTCGCTCGTGAAGACGACTAGGGTGTTCTCTGCGATGCCGAGCGCGTCGAGCTCGTCGAGGATGCGCCCGGTGCTGCGGTCGAGCTCGGCCACGACGTCGCCGTACAGCCCGCGCGCGCTGCGCCCTGCCTGCGCCTCCGACGTGAACAGAGGCGTGTGCGGGAACGCATGCGCGAGGTACAGGAAGAACGGCTGATCGTTGGCTTCGCGCAGGAATCTGAGCGCCTCATCGGTCAGGCGCTCGGTCAATGTGCGCTGGTTCACTTCGCCGGGGACACGCTCTTCGCCCGCGATGAAGTAGTAGGGCTGCATGTCGTTGCTCCACGGCATGCCGAAGAAGCGGTCGAAGCCGTGGTGAGTCGGCAAGGCTGCGGGCATGTGCCCGAGGTGCCACTTGCCGATCGCGGCGGTCGCGTAGCCGCGCTCACGTAGGGCTTCTGCGATCGTGACTTCATCGTCGTCGAGGCCCCGGGTGTTGCCCTGGCGCATGACGTCGCGATGTTGGTGCCCGGACATTCCGCTCTGGATGGGCAGACGGCCGGTGAGCAACGCTGCGCGGCTCGGCGAGCAGACGGCGGACGCGGTGTAGAACTGCGTGAAGCGCAGACCTTCGGCGGCCATCGCGTCGAGCCGCGGCGTCTCGATCGTCGGGTGTCCGTAACAGCCGAGGTCGCCGTACCCGAGGTCATCGGCGAAGATCACGATGAAGTTCGGCGGAAGGGCCGGGTTCGCCATTTGCACGGCGAGGGCCGTGATTGCCGTGAGCAGCGCGCTGATAGACATGGGACTACAGTAAGTGGGCTGAGACCAGAGGTACCGAACCCGACCCAAAAAGAAGGCGAGAGTCGCGCGCGCTCCGCGCGCGCGACTCTCGCCTTCTTTTTGGGTCGGGTTCGGTACCTCTGGTCTCAGCCCAACACGCCCATCGATCAGCGTGAAGCCACCCAAGCGCCTCTACTTACGCAGCTCTGCGCCCAGCGGCTCGAGGCCGCGCACCAGGCGGCCGAGGAACTTCTGGACGTCGTCGTCGCCGAGGGTCTTGGCGTCGGATCGCAGCAGCACGTGCCACGCGAGGCTCTTGCGGCCCGCGCCGAGGTTCTCGCCTCGGTAAACGTCGAACAGCTCGGTGCCGGCCACCGCGCCCTTGCCGGCGGCCTCGATCGTCGCGACGAGCGTCGCCGCTGGGACGGCCTCGGGCGCGAGCAACGCGACGTCGACCTTGACCCCGGGGAACTTCGGCAGCGGCGTGAAGCGCCGCGCGCGCTCGGGCGCGGCGAGCAGCGTGTCGACGCTGAGCTCCGCGAGCGCGACCTCGGAGGCGAGCTCGCCCGTGAGCCCGAGGGCGCGCGCGACGCCGGGGTCGAGCGCAGCCAGCGTCCCGCCGACCGCGCCGCCCGCGACGACGGCCTGCAGGCACTTCGCCGGGTGCGTCCAGCGAGCGAACACGGCGCCGTCCGCGGGCGCTGCCCAGGGCAGGGCCTCGAGCCCGAGCGAACGCACGAGGTCGTCGACCACCGCGCGCAGCTCGAAGAACACGTCGTTCGCCCCGCCAGTCGCGGCCCCGGGCGCGCGCGCGAGCACGAGCGCGACCTGATGCACCTCGCGCGGCTCGCCGGCGGCGTTACCGTCCTCGGGCCGATACCCCTTGCCGACCTCGAAGAGGCGCACGACCTCGCGCTCGCGGCGCGCGGTCGCGAGCAAACCGAGGAGGCTCGGCGCGACGTCGCGGCGGATGCGCGTGAGCTCGGGCGCGACGGGGTTCACGACGCGCACATGCGGCGCCTGCGCGGCGCCGACCGCCTCGAGCAACGCGTCGGACTGGAACGAATACGACAAGGTCTGGCGGAAGCGCGCGGCGCCCGCGAGTCGGTCCTCGATGCGGCGCACCAACGTACGGCGCGCCCACACCGCGTCGTGCGGCGGCGGCTCGACCGGCGCCGTCATCGCCGACTCGGGCACGTTCCCGTAACCGAACGCGCGCCCGACCTCTTCGACGAGGTCGCGCTCTATGGTGACGTCCTTCGTCGCCCGCGCCGAGGGCACGTCGACCTCGAGGATCCCGGCCTTGGCGCGCACGCCGAAGCCGAGCGCCGTGAGCATCGCGGCGATGCGGACGTCCGTGAGGTCCGCCCCGACGTCTCGTCGCACGACGTCGCCACGCAACGTCAACGTGTGCGCCGGATCCTGCCAATCGCCGACATCGCCGAGCGCGGAAGGGAACGTCACTGCTGGTTGCAGCTCGCGCAAGAGGCGCGCGAAGTGCGCCGTAGCGGCCACCGGCAAAGTCGGATCGAGGTGCTTCTCGAAACGCGCCGAAGCGTCGGTGCGCAGCCCGAGCCGTGACGAAGTCCGCCGCACGACCGCGGGCGCGAACGTCGCGACCTCGAGCAACAGCTTGGATGTGCCTGCGAGGACCTTCGAACCCTCGCCGCCCATGATGCCCGCGAGCGCGACCGGCGCGCCGCCCGATGTGATGAGGAGGTCCGCCGGCTCGAGGGCGCGCGTGACGCCATCGAGGGTGACCATCGTCTCGCCGGCCCGCGCCCGCCGCACGACGATGCCGTCCGCGCCGAGCACTGCGCGATCGAACGCGTGGTTCGGCTGCCCGAGGTCGAGCATCACGAAGTTGGACAAGTCGACCAAGAGATCGATCGGGCGCTGGCCGACGGCGAGCAGCAGCTGACGCAGCCAAGCAGGCGACGGGCCGTTCACGAAACCATCGATCGCGAGGCCGAGGTAGCGGCTGCACGCGGCGTCCTCGACGCTGAGCTGCGGCGCAGGGCCCGCGCCGAGTTTGGGAAGCGAAAGCTCGAGCGGCAGCAACGGTCGCCCGAGGATCGCAGCGACCTCGCGCGCGACGCCGCGGTGACCCCACAGGTCCGGCCGGTGCGTGAGCGACTTGTTGTCGATCTCGATGATCCAGTCGCTGAGACCGAGGGCCTCGGAGACCGGGCGACCGACGGTGGGCTCGCCGGGCAGCTCCCAGATCCCGTCGTGCTCTTCGCCCAGGCCGAGCTCGCGCACCGAACAGATCATCCCGTTCGACTCCGCGCCGCGGATCTTCGAGCGCTTGATCTTCAGGTCGCCCGGCAACGTCGTGCCGACGGTCGCGACCGCGACCGACAGCCCGGCGCGCACGTTCGGCGCGCCGCACACGATCTGCACGGGCTCGCCGTCGCCGACGTCCACGCGACAGACGCTGAGCTTGTCGGCGTCGGGGTGCGCGCTGCGTTCGAGCACACGCCCGACCGTCACGTGCGCGAGGTGCGGGACAAAAGGCTCGACGCCCTCGACCTCGCACGTGGTCATCGTGAGCTTCAGCGCGAGGTCGTGTGCGTCGACGCCCGAGAGGTCGACGTGGCGGCCCAGCCAGCGAAAAGAAACGAGCATCGGTGAGGGTGCCTCGGGATCAGAACTGCTCGAGGAAGCGGAGGTCGCCGGACAACAAGTGACGCACGTCGTCGATGCCAAAACGCAGCATCACGAGGCGCGACAGTCCGAGCCCGAAAGCGAAGCCGCCCCAGATTTCGGGGTCGAGCCCGCCCTGGCGCAACACGTTCGGGTGCACGAGGCCGCACGGGAGCAGCTCGACCCACGTCGTGCCTTTGCACACGCTGCAGCCTGACTCGCAGAAGGGACAGCGCGCGTCGAGCTCGAAACCGGGCTCGACGAACGGGAAGTACCCGGGCCGCAGGCGGACGTCGAGCTCGCGCCCGAAGATGCCGCGCAGCAACGTGCGCATCGCGTGCACGAGGTGCCCGACGGAGATGCCCTTGTCGATGACGAGGCCCTCCATCTGGTGGAACGTGTGCTCGTGGCTCGCGTCGACCTCTTCCTGACGGAAGACCTTGCCCGGCACGATCGCGCGGAACGGCGGCGTGAGGCGCTCCATCGCGCGCACCTGCACGGGGCTCGTGTGGGTGCGCAGCACGAGCTTGGCCGAACCGGTGCCCGGGCCGGAGTCACTCGCGGCGACGTAGAACGTGTCCTGTGTGTCGCGCGCCGGGTGATCGGGCGGGATGTTGAGCTTCTCGAAGTTGTAGAGGTCGAGCTCGACCTCGGGCCCGTCGAGAACCTGGTACCCCATCGACACGAACAGGTCCTCGAGCTCACGGGTCACTTGAACAATCGGGTGCAAGCCGCCGCGCTCGACGGGTGGCGCAGGCAACGTCGCATCGAAACCTTCCGCGCGCCGCTCGGCTTCGAGGCTCGATTCGGCGAGGACGCTGCGGCGCGCTTCGAGGGCCGCGAGCACCTCTTGTTTCAGGCGATTCGCCGCCTGTCCGGCGTCTTTGCGCTCCGCCGGCGGCAAGGTCGGAAGCGCCGCGAGCGCGCGCGCGACCGCCCCGTCCTTGCCGAGGAACTCGCGCTCGAGGGCTTGGAGGGACTCCACGTCCAGCGCAGCTGCGATGCGCGCGCGGGCGGACTCGATGGTGGTGGCTCGGTCGTTCACGGGTCGTCAATCGATCGTTGAGCGGGGTGCGCAGCAAGGCGCTCAGGGGGCCGCGCGGGTCAGCCCGGAATGCAGAACCGCCAGCGACCGAAATGCGGTGCGCTGGCGGTCCTCATCCGAGTGTCCCCGTTCGGGGCCGCAGAGTTCCCTCTGCGTGTCGGCCCTCTTCGAGCCAGCCTCTCGAGCGAACTCAGACGCGGGCCGCGCGGGCGTCTTCGACGAGCGTGTCGAAGGCGCGCGGATCGTGGATCGCGAGCTCGGAGAGCTGCTTGCGGTTGAGGTTGATGCCCGCCTTCTTCAGGCCGTCGATGAACGTCGAGTAGTTCATCCCGCGCATGCGCGCCGCGGCGTTGATGCGGATCACCCACAGGCGGCGGAAGTGCCGCTTGCGTTGGCGACGGTCGCGGAAGGCGTAGGCCCAGGCGCGCATCATGTGCTCGCGCACGATGCGCCAGAGCTTGCTGCGGCCGCCGAAGCCGCCGCGAGCGGCCTTGAACCAACGTACCTTCTTCTTGTGGCGCGGGGCGCCGTAGGTCACGCGCACCATATCAGCGGCCTCCGAGCATACGGGTCAGGAGGCGCGCCCAGGCGCCCTCGATGATCAGCGGCTTACGCTTGCCACGCTTGGCCTTGGCGTCCTTCGGAGCGTGTTGGTGACCACGCTTGGGGCGGCTCGCCTTGAGCTTGCCGCTCTTGGTGATGCGGAAGCGCTTCTTGACCGCTCCCTTGGATTTCATCTTCGGCATGGAGTCCTCTCGTTGCGGGCGCCGTTTCCAAGCCGTGGCGTCCGCTGGTCCCCTGTCACTGGCCCAGCGCCACTCGGCCAAGCTTGGCCGGGTCGACGCGGGGACGCTCCAGGGGGTCCGGAGGTGAGGTCCTCCGGCGCTTGGAGGGCGGAGAGGATACCAGCCGGGCGGTCGTGGTCAAGGTCCGACCGCCCGGGGGCCCTGGGATCAGCCGCCCGCCTGGCCTTCGGCCGAGCGGGTCGTTGGCCGAGGCGCACTGGGGCGAGCCTCGCCACCGCGAGCGTCGCTGGGGCGACCTTCGTTGGGGCGACCTTCGCTGGGGCGACCTTCGCTGGGGCGACCTTCGCTGGGGCGACCTTCGCTGGGGCGACCTTCGTTGGGGCGACCTTCGCTGGGGCGACCTTCGCTGGGGCGACCTTCGCTGGGACGGCCCGCGCTGGGTCGGCTTTCGCCACCGCGGCCTTCGCTCGGGCGGCCATCGCTCGGGCGGCCTTCTTGACCACTACGCCCATCCGACGGACGGCGCTCGGCATCCTCGAGAGCCTCGGCCTCGGACCGCTCACGATCCTTGGCGACGGCTCGACGTTGCGCCGCGGGCAAGGGCGCCATGAGCATCGTCATGCGCTTGCCCATGAGCTTCGCCGGCATCTCGATCTTCGCGACGTCCGACATCGCGTCGTACACACGCTTCATCACGTCATGGCCGTGCTCGGGGTGCGCCATCTGGCGCCCGCGGAAGATGCACACGACGAGGACCTTGTTGCCCTCCTCGCAGAACTTCTTGCCGTCCTTGATGCGGTACGACAAGTCGTGATCGGAGATCGCCGGGCGCACGCGGAGCTCTTTCAGGCCGGATTTGACCTTGGGCCCGCTGCCCTTCTTCTCCTTCTTGTTCTGCTCGTAGTTGAACTTGCCCCAGTCCAGGATCTTGCACACCGGCGGGCGCGCCGTAGGCGCGACCTCGACGAGGTCGAGGTTCGCCCGGCGCGCTCGCTCGAGCGCGTCCTTGGTCTGCACAACGCCAATTTGTTCGCCGTTCTCATCGATGAGACGGACCTCGAGGGCTCGGATGCGCCGGTTGCGGCGGAAGTTCTGAACGGACAATCAGGCTCCTGGTAGATCTGGAAGCGGGGGTCCGGAAGGACCTCGGGACGAACGCGTCGGTCCGTGACAATGGACCTTCGAGCTGCTCCCCGCGGCAAGGACGCAGGGTAGAGGTTGACCTCTGGACCCGCCAGCCGTCAAGCGCTGGGACCCAAGACGATGCCACAGGGCGCCTGAAGGGCCTCGCGCCCCCATCAGGACCCCTGGGAACTCTGTGAACCCTGGGGACCGCGCGCCGCGGGGTCGACCGTCGAGCGCACCGACAGCTCCACGAGCTGGGCGGCCTCGACCGTGGACGGGGCGTCGCACATGAGGTCCGCGGCCGCCGTCGTCTTCGGGAACGCGACGACGTCGCGGATCGAGTCGAGGCCGGCGGTCATCGCCACGATGCGGTCGAGGCCGATCGCGAAGCCGCCGTGGGGCGGCGGGCCGTACGAGAGGGCCTCGAGCAGGAACCCGAACTTCTTCTGCTGCTCCGCTGCGTCGATCCCGAGCAGGTCGAAGACGCCGCGCTGGGTCTCGGCGCGGTGGATCCGGATCGAGCCCGAGCCGAGCTCCCAGCCGTTGAGGACGAGGTCGTAGGCGCGGCTCGACATCGACGCCGGGTCACCGGAAAGCGACCAGTCGTCCGGGGCCGTGAAGGGGTGGTGCGCGGAGCTCCAGCGGTTCGCCTCGGCGTCCCACTCGAACATCGGGAAGTTGGTCACCCAAAGGAGGTTCCACGGGCCGGTGCCCTGGCCCTCGACGCTGTCCGTCGGCGCGACGAGAGCGAGCTCCTTCCCGAGGTGCACACGCAGCGCGCCGAGGGCCTTCCAGGTGATCGCCTCCGTGTCCGCGACGAAGACCAAGAGGTCCCCATTCTTGGCGCCCATGTGCTCGCACAGGTGCGCGCCACGTTCGCCTTCGCAGAACTTCGCGATGGAGCCGGCTGCGCCGCCCTCCTCGCCTGGTTTCCACCACGCGAGCCCCTTGGCGCCGTAGGTCTTCACGACGTCCTCGAGCTTCTTCATGTTGCCGCGCGAGACCGAAGCCCCGCCGCCGGCGACACACAGGCCCATCACCCGGCCGCCACTCTCGAGGGCCTTGGCGAAGACGTTGAAGCCAGATTCGGGCACCCAGGCCGCTGCGTCCTGCAGCAGCATCCCGAAGCGCGTGTCGGGTTTGTCGATGCCGTAGCGCTCCATCGCCTCGCGCCAGGTGAGGCGCGGGAAGGGCGTGGGCAGCTCGACTCCGAGCGCCTCGCGGAAGGTCTCGACGAGCACGCGCTCCCAGCAAGCGAAGATGTCCTCTTCCTCGACGAAGGACATCTCCATGTCGAGCTGCGTGAACTCGGGCTGGCGGTCGGCGCGCAGGTCCTCGTCGCGGAAACAACGCGCGACTTGGAAATAGCGGTCCATGCCCGCCACCATCAGGATCTGCTTGAAGATCTGCGGCGACTGCGGGAGGGCGTAGAACTTGCCCGGGTGGACGCGGCTCGGGACGAGGTAATCGCGCGCGCCCTCGGGCGTCGCCTTCGTCAGGATCGGCGTCTCGATCTCGGCGAATTCCTGGCGCAGGAACGCGTTGCGCATCGCGCCGATGAAGCGGCTGCGGTGCAACAGGCGCCGCTGCATGTCGGGGCGGCGCAGGTCGAGGTAGCGGTATTGCAGCCGCAGGTCGATCGACGTGTCCGAGTTCTCGAGGATCTCGAACGGCGGCAGCTTCGAGGTCGAAAGCAGCTCGACGCGCTCCGCGATGACCTCGACGAGCCCGGTCGGCATCGCAGGGTTCGGGTTCTCGCGCATCACGACGCGCCCGATCACGCTCAAACAATACTCGGGCGCGAGCGCCGCGCCGCCGCTGAAGCCGACACGCTCCTCGTCGCCGGCGAGCACGACTTGCGCGAGGCCCGCGCGGTCGCGCAGGTCGACGAAATAGATCCCGCCGAGGTTACGGCGCCCGTCGACCCAGCCATTGAGCACGACGTACTGGGCGCCCGGATCGCCCTTGGGCGACGGCCCCGCGTGCTCGGGACGCAGATCCCCGCAGCGATGTGTGCGGCGCCAATCACGGCCGCGAGCCTCGAGCGCACTGCGGTCGAGGGGCGCGCCGGCGAGGATCGGATCAGGACTCATTCGCAAGACTCGGTCCCATTGCCGGTATTGGGGCTCATCGGCGGTACTTGACGGCCAGTCGTTGACGAGTCAGAGCGCGCTGCAAGGCGTACTGCGCGCGGAGCAGGTCGAAGTCCTCGCCCTTGATCGACTGGAACTCCTCCAGGCGCTTGCGGGCGCGCACAGCGGCCTCGGAGGCGCGCTCGAGGTCGATCGCGGTCGGCGGCTCGGAGGCCTCCGTGACGACGCGCACGACGTCGTCGCGGACCTCCGCGAAACCTCCCGCGACGAACAAGCCGGACTCTTGGCCCGCCCCGTCGCGGAAGGCCAGCTCGCCGACGCCGAGCGCAGCGACGAGCGGCGCGTGGCCCTTCAGCACCCCCATCGAGCCGTCGAGGGCCGGGAAGGTCACCGAGACGCAGGTCGTGTCCATCACCACCCGCTCGGGGGTGATGACACGTAGGGTGATCGGTCCGCTCATGTCGTTCGGCTGGTCTGCCGTCGCTGGGGTCGGGGTGTGCTAACAGTTGTGAGGGAGCTCAGCGCTGCCCGTCACGACTCGTTGATCTTCGCCGCCTTGACAACGGCAGCCTCGATGTTCGAGACCATGTAGAAGGCGTCCTCGGGCAGCTTGTCGTGCTTGCCCTCGAGGATCTCCTTGAACGAGCGGACCGTGTCCTCGCGCGGCACGAACACACCGGGCATGCCGGTGAACTGCTCGGCGACGAAGAACGGCTGGGCCAGGAACTTCTGGATGCGGCGCGCGCGGTGCACGACCTGTTTGTCCTCGTCCGACAGCTCCTCGACACCGAGGATCGCGATGATGTCTTTCAGGTCGGCGTAACGCTGCAGCATCTTCTGCACGCGGCGCGCGACGTGGTAGTGCTCTTCGCCCACGACGAGCGGGTCGAGCATCCGCGACGTCGACTTCAGCGGGTCGACCGCGGGGTAGATGCCGAGCTCGGAGATCGCGCGGTCGAGGATGATCGTCGAGTCGAGGTGCGCGAACGTCGCGACGGGCGCCGGGTCGGTGATGTCGTCGGCGGGCACGTACACGGCCTGCATCGAGGTCACCGAGCCGTCCTTGGTCGACGTGATGCGCTCCTGTAGCGCGCCCATCTCCGACGCCATCGTCGGCTGGTAACCCACCGCGGACGGCATGCGGCCGAGGAGCGCCGACACTTCGGAACCCGCCTGCACGAAGCGGAAGATGTTGTCGACGAAGAGGAGCACGTCCTGGCCCTTCTCCTCGCGGAAGTACTCGGCCATGGTGAGGCCGGTCAGCGCGACACGCAGACGCGCGCCGGGGGGCTCGTTCATCTGACCGAAGACGAGCACCGCGTTGTCGATCACGCTCGCCTCGCCGCCGTCGGGCGTCTTGTACTTCGCGTGGCTCATCTCCAGCCACAGGTCGTTGCCTTCACGGGTGCGCTCGCCGACGCCGGCGAACACCGAGAAGCCGCCCTTCTCGACCGCTGTGATGCGGATCAGCTCTTGGATGAGCACAGTCTTGCCGACGCCCGCGCCGCCGAAGAGGCCGATCTTGCCGCCTTTGGCGAACGGGCACAGGAGGTCGACGACCTTGATGCCCGTCTCGAAGACCTCGGAGACGGCCTCCTGGGACTCGTACGACGGCGCCGGGCGGTGGATCGGCCAGCGCTCGCCCTCCGCCATCGGGCCGCGCGCGACGGTGTCGAGCGGGGTGCCGAGCAGGTTGAAAATGCGCCCCTTCGTGCGCTCCCCGACGGGCACCATAATCGGGCCGCCGGTGTCGACGGCGGCCATGCCGCGGCGGCAGCCGTCGGTCGAGGCCATCGCGATGCAGCGGACGACGTCGTTGCCTAGGTGCTGGGCCACCTCGAGGACGAGGTCGATCCCCGTGGCCGGGTCGGCGACGGAGACGGCGTTGTAGATCGCGGGCAGATTGCCCGAGGGGAAACGGACGTCCACCACGGGGCCGAAGATCTGGGCGATGGAGCCGGCGTTGTTGCTGCTCATAGGGCTCGAGGAGTGAGAGTGGGGGGGCTGTGTTCGGGGGTGGAGGCGCGAGTCACTTGACTGCTTCGGCGCCGCCGACGATGTCGAGCAGATCCTTCGTGATCGACTCTTGGCGCTTGCGGTTGTAGACGCTCTTCAGCGCCTTCTGCATGTCGCTGGCCGCGTCGGTGGCGTTCTTCATCGCGAAGCGCCGACTGGCATACTCGCTTGTGAGGGCCTCGAGCAGCGCGTTGTAGATGCGCACCTCCAGGTACCGCGGCACGAGCTGACTGAAGATCGTCGGTCCGTCGGGCTCGAGCAGCAGATCGCCGCCGGACGTGGCCGCGCCGCCCGCTCCCGCGGCACCAGCTACCTGAGCGCCAGCGCCGAGCGCTTCGGGGGTCAGCGGCAGGAATTTCACGCTCGTCGGCACGAAGCGTGAAGCCGACTCATAGGCCGTGTAGAAGACCGTGACGTCCTTGTACTCGCCCGACATGAACGCCTGCTGCAACATGCGCGAGGTCAGCGCGGCGTTGCGGTAGTCGACCTTCTCCATCGGCGGATCGGTCAAGAACTTCGTCACGACTCGGCCGCGCTTGGTCAGGTACGAAGCGCCCTTGCGCCCGTAGACGTAGTACTCGACCACGCTGGTCTCGCCAGCGGCCTTGCGCTCGGCGAGCCAGCTCTCGAGCTTGCGGAAGAGGTTCGTGTTGTAGGGGCCGCAGAGGCCGCGATCGGACGAGATGGCCAGCACGAGGGTCTTCTGGCCTTGGCCCGGCCGAAAGAACGGCATGTCACCGAGCTCCGTCCCGAGCATCCCCGAGAGCCGCCCGACGAGCCCAGTGATCTCCTGGGCATAGGGGCGCGACGCGACCGCGCGATCTTGGAAGCGACGGAGTTTGGTCGACGCGACCATCTCCATCGCCTTCGTGATCTGCTTGATGCTGCCGATGGACTTGATCCGTAGGCGCAGTTCCTTGATGCCAGCCATGGTCGCGGGTTGCCTCGGGTTAGGTCAGGTGCGGGGATGTGAGAACAGCTCGAACGGGCCGTCACTCAGGAAATCTGGGCTCAGGCGAGCTGGGCCTTGATGGTCTTGGCGGCTTCCTTCAGGAGCGCCTTGACGTCGTCGGGGATGTCCTTCTTCGCCTCGCGGATCTTCTGCGCGGCTTCGGGGTGCTTGTCCCGCATGTACTCGATGAAACTCCGCTCGAACTCCGCGATCTTGGAGATGGGCAGATCGTCGAGGGAGCCCGAGGTGCCGGCGAAGATGATCATCACCTGGTCCGCCACCTCGACCGGCGCGTACTGACCCTGCTTGAGGATCTCGACCAGACGCTCGCCGCGGGTCAGCTTCTGCTGCGTCGCCCGGTCGAGGTCGGAGCCGAACTGCGCGAAGGCCGCGAGCTCGCGGTACTGCGCGAGGTCGAGACGCAGCGAACCCGCCGTCTTCTTCATCGCCGGGATCTGCGCCGCGCCACCGACGCGCGACACCGAGATGCCCGCGTTCACGGCCGGACGGATGCCCGCATTGAACAGGCTGCCCTCGAGGAAGATCTGGCCGTCGGTGATCGAGATCACGTTCGTCGGGATGTACGCCGAGACGTCGGCTTCCTGGGTCTCGACGACCGGGAGCGCGGTGATCGAGCCGCCGCCCTTCTTGTACCGCGGGTTGATCTCAGGCGCGTTGTCGGCGAGCTTCGCCGCGCGCTCGAGGAGGCGACTGTGCAGGTTGAACACGTCGCCGGGGAACGCCTCGCGCCCCGGGGGCCGGCGCAACAGCAACATGACCTGACGGTAAGCGAGCGCCTGCTTGTACAAGTCGTCATACATGACGAGGACGTGGCGACCCTCGTCACGGAAGCGCTCGGCCATCGTTGTGCCTGCGTAGCACGAGAGGTACTGCATCGAGGCCTCGTCGATGGCGGAGGCCATGACGACGATCGTGTACGCCATCGCGCCGCTCGCCTCGAGGCGCCGCACGATGTCGACGACAGTCGACTGCTTCTGGCCGACCGCGACGTAGATGCAGAGCACCTGGTTCGGATTGTGCGGATCGCCGCCGCCGGTCGTGCGCTGCGACAGGATCGAGTCGATCAAGAGCGCCGATTTGCCCGTTTGACGGTCGCCGATGATGAGCTCGCGCTGACCGCGGCCGATCGGGATCATGGCGTCGATGGCCTTGATACCGGTCTGCATCGGCTCGCTGACGGGCTGGCGCTCGACGACGGAAGGCGCGGGTTGCTCGATCGGCAAGAGGTCGGCGTCGGTCGTCCCGAGCGGGCCCTTGCCGTCGACGGGGTCACCGAGCGCGTTGACCACGCGGCCGAGCAGCTGGTACCCGGTCGGCACCGAGATGATCCGGCCCATGCCGGTCACGCGGTCGCCCTCTTTGACCTTCGTCGCGGAGCCGAGCAACACACAACCGACGTTGTCCTCTTCGAGGTTCAGCGCGACGCCCCGGGCGCCGGACTCGAACTCGAGGAGCTCGTTCATCATGCAGTTGTCGAGCCCGTAGATACGCGCGACGCCGTCACCGACGGAGAGGACGGTGCCAACGCTCTGCATCTGTCGGTTGCCGTCGTAGTTCTCGATCTCCTTCTCGAGGATCGAGGTCACTTCGCTGGGTCGCAGGTCCATGGTGGTTCGGCTTCGCTTCTGGCCCTGGCTGGGGCCGTCAGGCGACCCGCCCTGTAGGCGGCGGATCGCGCGGTGGATCGGATCGTTGTTCGTTCGGAGGCAACAGAGCGCGGCGGCGCGCTCTGCTGTGAGAATTGGTTCAGCGGGCGGCGGGCAAGGGCGCCGCGAGCAAGCGCTGGCGCAGGCCAGCGAGGCGGCCTTGCACCGAGGCGTCGAGCATGCGCGAGTCCACGAGGACACGCACCCCGCCGACGAGCTCGGGGGTGACTTCAGCGTGCAGTCGGACACTCTTGCCGAGCATCGCGCCGACCTTGGCGGCGACAGCCTCGACGTCGGCCTCGGGCAGCGCGTGCGCGCTTTCGAGCGTGCCCTCCACCTCACCGCGTACATCGAGCACGCGCCGATGGAACGCCGTACCGATGCCACGCAGCACTTCTTGGCGCTGGCGATCGAAGAGCAGGCGTACGAACTTCTGGGTCAAGGGGTGCAGCGTGTCGAGCAGGAGGCCGAGCTTGTTGCGCCGCTCGGTCTCGGAGACACCGCCGCCGAACAAGAAGCTCGCGACGACGGGTCGGGCCACTTCGGCCGACAGGCGGTCCGCATCGCGGCGCACATCTTCGACGGCGTTCGCACGCGCAGCGACGTTGTAGAGCGCATCGGCCCAGCGCGCTGTGACAGCGCCTCCCTCTTGGGGGCCGCCGACCTGGTGGCCGCTGCTCGTCAAGACTTGCCTCCGACGGCCTTGGCGACGAGCTCTTGGGCCATTCGCCGGTCGTCGTCACCGCGCACGCTGCGGCCGAGCACTTGACTCGCCGCGCCAAGGGACAGGTCGACGACCTCGTTGCGAATGGCAGCGATGGCCTTCTCTTGCTCTGCGTGGATCTGGCGACGCGCGCCCTCGACCATCGCGGAGGCCTCTTTCTTGGCGTTCTCGACGATGTCGCGCTCGCGCACCTCGGCCCGCGAGCGGGCGTCGGCCAAGAGCTTCGTCGCTTCGCGCTGCGCCTCTCCGCGGGCGACCTCCATGTCGCCACGCAGGCGCTCGGCGGTCTCTTCGGCGCGCTTGGCGGCCTCGATCGCCGCCGAAGCGCGGTCGTCGCGCTCGGCGAGCGCGCCGCTGATCGGACCGAAGACGAACTTCCACATGAACGGGAGCGAGAGCCCGAAAATCACCAGCGTCCAGATCAGGTTGCCGGCGCCATTCATGTCGAAGACGTCGAATTCGCCGTCTGCGAGGAGCCCGAGCGCGAGGTGCCCAAGCGCGAGATGATCTTCCATGGGGAGTTCCGGGGTGGCCCCGGCGCAGGAGTCCGGCGCCGTAAAAGCGCCGCGTGAGCCCAGGTGGGCCGGTCAGTGTTCGAAGGTCGAGCCCCGTCGAGGGGTCAGAGGTGAGGGCCAGCGTCGTGCGCCGGCCCCCATGACCCAGGGGCTGCAAGTTCACGGCGCCGGCGAGGAGCTCGGCGCACACCGCGGTGCGCGCCGGCCGCCAGCCGCACGCCAATCCGCCGGTCCGCCGCTCACTTGGCGTTCGCGATCAGGAGCGTGACGACGATCGCGAAGAGCGCGGCGCCCTCGATGAACGCCGAGAGGATGATCGCGATGCCGCGGATCTTGGCGTCGGCCTCGGGTTGGCGCGCGATGCCTTCGGCGCCGCCGCGACCGATCTGACCGATGCCGATACCCGCGCCGATCGCAGCGAGGCCCGCGCCGATACCGGCGCCAGCTTTGGCGATGTCGAGGGCAGCCGTGGTGACGATGAAGGGGTCGATGATCATGGGAGTGGTTTGCAGTGGGCCTTGGTGCGGCCCCGAGGGTAGCGGGTCGTTGCGCGTCCCCTACCGGGGTCGCAGTCGATGTGCCCGACGTGGGGCCACGCCGGGTGGGGGGATTTGTTGCGCGCTCGAGCCCGCTCGTGGCTCGCGCGGCGCTGGGTCGATCAGTGCTCGGGGTGGATCGCCGCGCTGATGAAGAGCGCGGAGAGCATCGTGAAGATGTACGCCTGGACGAGGGCCACGAAGGCCTCGATGATCATGATGAACACGGCGAAACCCACCCAAACGGGCGAGAGCGCCATGCCGACCGATTGGAAGCGCTCGGCGAAGAAGAAGATGAGCGCGAGGAAGGACAGCACGACGAGGTGCCCGCCGGTCATGTTCGCGAAGAGTCGAATCATCAGCGCGACCGGCTTGATGACGAGGCCCGCGAGCTCGATGACGAACATCAGCGGCCACAAGAGCAGCGGTACATCCGGCACGAGGTGCTTGAAGAACCCCACGGGACCCTGCGCCATCATGCCGCCGATGATCATGATCCCGAAGGTGATCAGCGCGAGCGCGGCGGTGACGAAGATGCTGGCGGTCGGTGTCGCCGACATCGGGGCCAGACCCATCAGGTTCTGGGCCGCGATGAAGAAGAACACGAACATCAACAGCGGCAGGAACTTACGCGTGAGGTCCGGCCCCATGGCCGGCTCGACCAGGTCGTCGCGCACCCACAAGCAGAACCCGGCCGCCCGACGGGTGACCCATTCCCCGCGGCCGGTGCGCAGGTAGCCCGGCACGCCGCTGAACGCGAGGAGCAGCATCACGAGGGCGCCCAGCTGGAAGATCTGCAGGTTGTACAGCACGAGCTGCACACCCTCGTGGTGCGGATCACCATCGAAGGCTGAGAGGAACCCGGGGAGCGGGATAGCGAACAACGGCTCGTCGTGCGCGGCGTGCCCGGCCTCGGCCACTGCGCCGTGCTCGTCCACAGGCCCGTGATCTCGAGGGGTGGGCGCGCCCCCATGATCGACGTCACCCTCTGCATGCGGCGCCACGAGCGCCGCGGGCACCACGTGCATGTACAGCGTGGTGAAGATCGTGTCCTCGTTGGCCGTGTGGTGCGGCGTTAACTTGTACGAGGCGTAGCAGGCCGCGACCAGCGTGGCCAACATCAGGAGTGCACGCATCAGGGGAGGGTCTCTCCGGCACCCCGAGGCGTGGTACCGAACGCGGGCTGGCCGCGCTCAGAATCCACGTTCGAGAGCGCCCGCAGGTGCTCGAAGGAGCCGACACCGAGCAGCAGCAACGCGGTGGCGACGAAGGCGAGTAGGAACGTCGAGGGCGAGGCCAACGCACCGAGCGCCGGCACGTACACGAGCAAAGCCCAAGCGCCGACGATCACCCCGAGCTTGAGCCCGAAGGCCACGAGCAGCGCCGTGAGCGAGGCTTGGAAATCACGGGCGAGGGAGCGCGACATCAAGCGCTGACTGAAGAGCCCGACGGCCCCACCGAACAGCGCGCCGGCGACGACGCCGACCCCCTCGTTCCCGCCGAGACGCACGCCCACGACCGCCGCCAGCGCGAGCGCAGCGAGACAGGCCGTGAGGGATGAGCGGGACATGGCGGGGGCAGGGGGTCGAGAGGATCGCGAACGGAGCACGGCGATGAGCTCGGGCGAAGCCCGAGTCAGCCGCGGTTGACGCGTCGGATGAGGGAGAACGTCCCCCCACCGAAACCGAGCATCACGCCGACCAGCAACAACCAAGGCCCGGTACCGAAGCGCCCGTCGAGCCAGTTGCCGAGCAACGCAAAGATGCAGATCGTGAAGCCGAACTGCATCCCCGCCCCGGCGTACTGCATCGCACCCTTCTGCTCCCGGACCCACTTGGCGTCTGGCGCGAAGTGTGGGTCCGCTGCGTGACCGGCGACATCGTTGAGATGATCCTTGGGTGGATCGCGCCGCGCGTGTGGGCGTGGGGGGTCGGCCTTGGGGTCGGACTGCGGGAAATCGTCGGCCATCGGGAACGTCCAGAGGCTGCTTGAGAGGGACTCCGGACGGCGCCGCGGCAGCTGCCACAGTCCATTCGGATCGTGTTGTGAAGCCGACCCCGCTCGGCGCTTTGCGCCCACCGGGTTCGGTGCGCGAAGAATCTAAGGATCGCCACCCCGCAGTCAACACCACGCTCCGGAAGTCGAGAAACTTCGGCGCTGTAACCGGGAAAATTCCGTGGCGGCCCGTCGCATCGCGCGTATCGGATTCGCAGCGGACTCGATTCCGGGCTGTTCCCCCCGCGACGTCGCCGCTACGCTCATTACCCGAAATCGCCCGTGGGCGGATGTCCGGACGACCTTCCAATGGGATGGGGGGCGCGCCGGGCTCCGCCCCGGGGTTTCGGCCTGCGGCTCGGGGACCAACCTCCGCGCGAGCGTCAGCAGGCCCACCGGCAATCGCCAAGCCCGAAGCACAGAACACCACCGTGGAGCGCACTCTCGTCCTGTTGAAGCCCGACGCCGTCCAACGCAGCCTGGTCGGGCGCATCCTCGCTCGCTTCGAAGAGAAGGGCCTCGTGCTCCTCGGCATGAAGATGAGGACCTTCCCGAAGGCGCTCCTCGAGAAGCACTACGCCGTGCACAGCGCGCGGCCGTTCTTCACCGGCCTCGTGCAGTTCATGTCGTCGGGCCCCGCGGTGGCGATCGCCATCGAGGGCAAAGACGCGATCGCGGTCGTGCGCACCCTCGTCGGCAAGACGAACGGCCGCGAGTCCGCGCCGGGCACGATCCGCGGCGACTTCGGCATGAGCTTCTCGACGAACCTCGTGCACGCGTCGGACAGCCCGGACAACGCGCAGTTCGAGCTCGGACTGTGGTTCCAGCCCGAAGAGCTGAGCGCCTGGAAACCTGCTGACCTCGAGTGGCGGTACAGCGTCGCCGAAGAGCTCTGAGGGCGCAGCGCGATGCAGCTCAGCGCGGGCCACGTGGCCGAGCTCTGCGATGAGCTGACCGACTTGCTCAGGGGTTGGGTGATCAAGGATGTGCAGGGCTTGCCACCCCGGGACGTCCTCTTGGTCTTCGCGCCCGCACCGGGCGGTGAGACCAGAGGTACCGAACCCGACCCAAAAAGTAGGCGAGAGTCGCGCGCGGAGGGCGCGCGCGACGCTCGCCTACTTTTTGGGTCGGGTTCGGTACCTCTGGTCTCACCGCCCGGTGCGGACACCGGCCCTCCGGTGCTGCGACTCCGCCTCTCCGCGGACCCCGAGGCGCCGCGACTGCATCTCCAACACGGGCGAGTCCACCGTCACTCTGGCCCCGATGGTCCGTTCTTCCGGCGCCTCGCGGATGAACTGACGGGCGCCGAGCTGCGTTCCCTCACCCCCGTTCGAGGCGACCGCATCGCGCTGCTCGAGCTGCGCACCGCAGCCGGACGGCGCGGCCTCCTGCTCGAGCTCTTCGGTCGCCACGCGAACATGGCGCTGCTCGGCCCCGGCGACGTCGTGCTCGAGCTCCTTGCGCCAGCGCGCACAAAAGAAGGCGCGCCGCGGCTCGCCCCCGGCGCCGTGTGGCGCGCGCCCGATGAAGGGCGCACGCCGCGCGCCGAGCCGCCGCTGGTCGAGGCCTTCCCCGCACCCACCGCGCCGCCGCCGGGCCGTGACCCAGAGCGCGCGCCGCTCTCCTGGCGCGTCGAGACGCACCTCGGCGTCCACGCCGAAGAGGCGCGCGACGACACGCTGCGGCGAGACCTGCGCCAGCGTCTGAAACGCCGCATCGAGCGCGTCGACGCCCTGCTGCGCGGCCTCGCGCAGAAGGCCGACGCCGCGAGCGAGCTCGATCGCGCGCGCCACGATGCCGAGCTCTTGAAGGCCTCACTCGGACAGCTGCGGCGCGGCCAGAGCGAAGTCGAGTTGCTCGATTGGTTCGCTCCCGAACCCGCGCCACGGCGGATCGAGCTCGATCCGCGGCGCTCGCCGCAGGAGAACGTCGAGCGAGCCTTCGCGCGCATCAAGAAGCTCGAACGCGGCGCAGCGCAGGTCGATGTCGAACGCGCGCGCGCCGCAGGCCAACACGCGCTCCTCACGGAGCTTCTGGGCGCGCTCGAGGCCGAAGGCCCGGGTCAGGCGGGCGGCGATCCCGTGGAGCTCGAGCAGCGCGCCCTCGATGCGGGCCTCCTCGAGCGGCGACAGGAGCCCGATGTGCGCAAGCGCAAGGCGCCCGCGCCGCGGCGCCCCTACCGCACGTTCGTCGCGCTCTCCGGCGCCGAGATTCGTGTCGGTCGCAACGCCAAGGACAACGACGAGCTGACGCTGCGGCACACACGCGGCAACGACCTCTGGTTGCACACCGCCGACGTGCCCGGCAGTCACGTCGTGCTGCGCCTGGAACATGGCGCCGAGGCCCAGGACGAGGATGTGCTCGACGCGGCGACGCTGGCCGTGCACTTCTCCCCCGCCCGCGGCCGCGCGCGTGTGCCTGTGCACGTCGTGCACCGCAAACACGTCAGCAAGCCCAAGGGCGCAAAACCCGGGCTCGTCCAGCTCGCGGGCGGACGCTCTATGACGGTGCGCCTCGACGCTGAGCGCCTCGAGCGGCTCTTGCGCGGCGCCGCTGGCGGCGAATCCGGACCGGACCGAGGCGATCCGCGGTAGCCGCGGCGCTGCGAGCGGGTAGCTGCCCGCACCCTGGCCGCGCGCCCGCGGCTCGGCCCCCAACCCCAGTGGACCGCTCCGTCGCGCAGGTCGGCACCCGACCCGCGCCCCTTTCGCCGCTACACTGCCCCCACGATGCAGAGCCCCCGCACGCCTACGATGACCGTCTCGCTGCTCACCTCGCGAGCGACCGCAGTGCACGCTCGAGGCGCGGCACCGCTGGGTCGCCTCCTCGCCGTCGCGCTCGCGTGTTGCGCCGCCGCCTGCTCGTCGTCGAAGAACGGCAAGCTCGATCTCTCCAGGAAGGAACAGCTCGGGCTCTACCTCGAGAACGCTGCCTACTACATCGAGCTCGGAGACCTGGATCGCGCCCAGTTCCAGGCCGAGAAGGGCCTCGAGCTCGACCCAGAGAACGAGCGCTTCCAGCTGATCCGTGTGCGAACGAACTTGATGCGCGGCGACGCGCAGAGCATCGAGACCGCGCTCGTCGAGCTCGAGCGCAAGCCCGATCTCAAGGACTGGCGTTGGCAGATGACCTTGGGCGAGGTCCTCGAGCGCAAAGGGGTGCTCTACGACGAGGCCGCCCGCGGCGTGCGCGACGGCCAGCGCGCGACCAAAGCCGCCGATCCCCTCGCGCGTGCGAGTGAACTGCAGGCCGAAGCCCAAGCCTTTTGGCGGCGCGCGCGTGTGCACTTCGAGCGCGCGCTGCCCCAGCGAACCGGCGAACCCGAGATCCTCAACGGCCTCGTGCGCACATCGGCGCTCCTCAACGACTTCGAGACGAGCCTCACGTGGTCAGAGGAGCTCCTGAAGTCGATCGCCGAGGCCCAGTACCTGTCGCGCTCGCAGCTCGAGGCGCCCGACATCACGGCCGACCGCGAGAAGAAGCTGCGCGGCGCCCAGCGCAAGAACCGTGAGTTCGAGCTGCAGGTGCGCCTGCACCGCGCGACGCTGCTCCGCAACGTCGGCCGCGGCGCCGACGCGGTGCGCGAGATCGACGCCGTCATCGAGCTCGACCCGCGCCTCGCCCAGCCGCACTCCCTGCGCGGGCAGCTCTTCTTCGAGCTCGGCGAGTTCGTCAAGGCGCGCGCGTCCTTGGCGCGTTTCCTGCAGGAGACGGACCTGCCTTTTGACGACCCGCAGGTGCGCCGGGCGTTCGACCTACAGGACGAGTGCGACCGCCGCCTACGTGGCAGCGAGTGAAGTACGGAGCCAGGGTCGTTTCTTCACATTTGGCCGATCGCTCGCGCGGAGCGCGAGCGATCGTCCAAATGTGAAGAAACGACCCTGGCTCCGTACTTCGTGTTTTCCTCCGATCACCACTTGACCTTTCGCTGGCTGACTGCATGATTATGCGCCACGTCGCATAATCATGCAGTCAGCCACCCACCGCCGTCGCGCGCTCGTCCGTGAGCTCCTGGGTACGTACAACGTGCCGTCCCAGGCCGCGCTCGCCGACCTGCTCGGTCAGCGCGGCGTCCCAGCCGATCAATCCACTCTCTCGCGTGACCTGCGCGAGCTCGGGGTGATCAAGACGCCGCGTGGGTACGCGCTGCCCGATGCGTTGAGCGATGGCGCCCTCGCCGACGGCACCCCGCAGCAGACCGCGGCCCAGCAGCCCCCGCGTCGGAGCGCGGCACAACAACTCGAGGACGCGGCCCGTCAGTGGCTCCTCAGCGCGGTGCCGGCCCAGAACCTCGTCGTGTTACGCACGCCGCCGGGCGGCGCCCAGGCTTTCGCGGTCGCCCTCGACGGCGCCGCGCACGGGGGTATCGTCGGTACGGTCGCAGGCGACGACACGGTGCTCGTGATCTGTCCGGACACACGCGCCGCGCGCGGGCTCGTGCGCGAGCTCACAGAGGCCGTCGAAGCGGGCGACGAACGGAGCGCGCAATGAGTCACGCCCCTCGCGAACAGCGCCCGCTGCGCTGCGTCGTCGTCGGCGCGACGGGTTACGTCGGGCGCGAGCTGGTCCAGCTGCTCGCGCGTCACCCCGCTGTGACGCTGATCGCCGTGCAGTCCGCCCGCAGCGGCGCGACTCCACCCCCGCCGTCCCACCCTGGCGGGGCGAACATCGCGCCGTTCGAGCCCGAGGCGTGGGCGGACGCGGACGCCGTGTTCCTCGCGACCCCCCACGGCACGAGCGCGCCGCTCGCGCAGGCGGCTCTCGCGGCAGGCGCGCGCGTGATCGACCTCTCGGCCGACTTTCGCTTGCGTGATCCGGGCCTCTACCGGTCCGTCTACGGTCTCGATCACGGGGCCCCGGAGCTGCTCGCCGAGGCCGAATACGCCTTGGTCGAGCTCCACCGCGCGTCGCTCGCGACGGCGCGCATCGCAGCTTGCCCGGGTTGTTACCCGACCTCGGTGTTGTTGCCGAGCATCCCGCTCGTCGCAGCGGGCGCGATCGTCGCGGGGTCGGCGCTCGTCGCGAGCTCGGCCAGCGGCGTCTCGGGTGCCGGGAAACAACCGACCGACATCACCCTCTTCGGCAACGTCGACGGGAACTTCCGCGCGTACGGCGTCGGCACACATCGGCACCAACCGGAGATCCAACAGGCGCTCGACAGCGCTGCGCGCGCGCGCGAGTCCGCGCCGACGGCGGTGTTCGTGCCGCACCTCCTGCCCACGTTCCGCGGCATCCTCTCGACGCTCTTCGTCGAGCCCGCGCCCGGCTGGGACGCCGCGCGAATGCGCGAACTTCTCGCAGCGACGTACCAGGGCGAGCCGTTCGTGTTCGTCCACGGCGAGGGCGCGCAGCCGGGCATCGCCGACGTCGTGCGCTCGAATCGCTGCCACATCGCCGTCGCGAGCAACGGGCCGAGGGTGGTGCTGACCTCCGCGATCGACAACCTCGTGAAGGGCGCCGCCGGCCAGGGTGTTCAGGCCTTCAACTGTATGTTTGGGCTGCCCGAGACGGCCGGACTCGAGGGCGGGCTCGAGGGCGGGCTCGGCTACGTCGCCGAGACCGCCGCGCGCGGCGTATCGACCTCCAACGCGGAGCTCCCCCACTCGGCGGGAATCCCGACAGCCTCTCCCTCAGGGGGCGACCGATGAGCGGGCCGCGTCGCATCCTGGTGAAGATCGGCGGCGCCGCGCTCGAAGAGCCGCTGGCACGCCGTTCGTTTGCGCGCGCGGTCGCGGCGGCGCGCGCGAACGGCGCCGAGCTCGTGCTCGTGCATGGCGGTGGCAACCAGGTCGGCCAACTGTCGACCCGACTCGGGCTCGAGATTCGACGTATCGCGGGCCTGCGGGTCACCGACGCAGCGACCGCCGACGTCGTGCTGCAGGTCCTCGGCGGCGAGGTCGGGCGCAAGCTCGTCGCCGCCCTCGGCGCGGTGGGTGTCCCGGCGTTGAGCCTCTCGGGCGCTGACGGCGGCCTCTACAGCGCGCGCCGCTTGCGCCACGAGACGGCGGACCTCGGTTACGTCGGCGAGGTGGCGACGGTCGACGCCGGCGCGCTGCGGCGCCTCCTCGACGCGGGTTTTGTGCCGACGGTGGCGTCGGTCGCCCCCGACGCCGAGCATCCTGACGACGACCACTTCTTGAACATCAACGCCGACCACGCCGTCGCGCCGCTCGCGGCTGCGTTCGGCGCGGACGTGGTGCTGTTCTTGTCCGATGTGCCCGGAGTGCTCGACGGCGAGCGCCAGCGGCTGCACACGCTCGACCCCGCCGCCGTGCGCGCGCTCGTCGCGAGCGGCGTGATCTCGGGCGGGATGCTGCCCAAGGTCGACGCGGCCCAGGCCGCGGCCGCCGCGAACCCTGCAGCCCTCGTGAAGATCGCTGTCGCCGACGGCGACGATTGTGTGCGCGCCGCCCTCCGCCCCGATGTGGGCACTCGTTTTTTGCCCGAGGTCTCCCATGCCTGATGTCCAGGTCGATCGTTCGAGCCAACAGGGTCTGCCCCAGCCGCCCACGATGTCCAATGTTCCCAGCCAACAGCCGGGGCCAGGGCCCGGCAACGTCGCCTTCTTCCCGACCTATCGCCGCGCGGCGCCCGTGTTCGTGCGCGGCAGCGGCGCGTGGCTCGAGGACGAGACGGGCAAGCGTTACCTCGATCTCCTCTCGGGCATCGGCTGCACGGCCCTCGGGCACGCCCACCCGCGCCTGGTGGCGGCGCTCGCCGAACAGGCGGCGACGTTGACGCACACGTCGAACCTGTACCGGCATCGCGTGGGCGAGACGCTGGCCAAGCGACTCACCGCCAAGGCCGGGATGGACGCGGTGTTTCTGTGCAATTCCGGCACGGAGGCCAACGAGTGCGCGTTGAAGCTCGCGCGCAAGTACCAGAGGACCCGCGCCGAGGCCGATGGCAGCGCGCCGCGCTCTCACTTCGTGGCGCTCGAACACGGTTTCCACGGTCGCACGATGGGCAGCGTCTCGATCACGGCCAACCCCGCGTACCGCGAGCCCTTTGCGCCGACCCTCCAGATGCAGCTCGTGCCGCCGGACGACGTCGCGGCCCTCGAGGCCGCCTTGCGCACGCGCCCAGCGGCGCTCGTGCTCGAGCCGGTGCAAGGCGAAGGCGGCGTGCGGCCCCTCTCCCATGACTACCTGCGCGCCGCACGCGCGTTGTGCGACAGCACGGACACCGTGCTCGTGCACGACGAAATCCAGTGCGGCCTCGGGCGCACGGGCCCGTTCCTCGCGGCGGACGCGGCGGGTGTGAAACCTGACGTCGTGACGCTCGCGAAGCCGATCGCGGCCGGCTTCCCGATGGGCGCGACGCTCGCGCGCGGTGTGTTCGCCGACGTCTTGCAGCCCGGCAACCATGGCACGACGTTCGGCGGCAACCCGCTCGCGTGCCGCGCGGCGCTCGTCGTGCTCGACGAGCTGGAGAACGGGCTCGAGGCGAACATCGCCGCACGCGGCGCGCAATTCGCGGCCGGGCTCGACGCGCTCGCTTCGAAACACGCCGCGGTCTCGATCCGCCGCGGGCGCGGCCTGATGCAAGGCCTCGTCGTCCCCGGCAAGGCCGCCGCTGTGCAAGCGGCGCTGTTCGAAGCCGGAGTGATCATCACGACCGCCGCTGGCGACACCCTCCGTTTCCTGCCACCCTTCGTCGTCACCGAGGCCGACATCGCGCACGGCCTCGAGCGCCTCGATCACGTCCTCGCGTCGGCCTGAGCCCGTACTCAATATCTCCCGGATGACCAGTCTCTCAACGATGACCAGCACCTCCTCGCAGCCGAACCCCTTCGGCCGCCTGCCCGTCCAGGACTTCATCGCGCTAGGCGACCTCTCCTCCGCGGAGCTGCAACGCCTCCTCGAGGTCGCGATCGAGATCAAGTCGAAGCGGGATACGTACAAGAACCTGCTGCAGGGCAAACGCATCGCGATGCTCTTCGAGAAAGAGTCGCTGCGCACGCGCGTGACCTTCGACATCGGCATCCAGGAGCTCGGCGGCAGCGCGGTGTTCCTCGACCTGCGCGACCAGCGCATGGGCTCGCGCGAGTCGGTGCGGGACATGGCCAAGAACCTCGAGCGTTGGGTCGATGGCATCGTCGCGCGCACGTTCCGGCACCGCACGGTGACGGACCTCGCGAAACACGCCGAGATCCCGGTCATCAACGGCCTCACGGAGCTGTTGCACCCGTGCCAAGCGCTCGCGGACACGATGACGTTGCTGGAGCGCTGGGGCAGCCTCACGAAGCGCAAGGTCGTGTTCGTCGGCGACGGCAACAACACCTGCCACTCGCTGATGATGGCTTGCGCCAAGCTCGGCGCAGACTTCATCGCGGTCTCCCCGGAGGGTTACGAGCCGAATCTCAAGGTGATGAACCAGGCCATGGCGGCGGCGCGCCTCTCGGGCGCGACGATCGACTACACCGACGAGATCGAGGACTCCGTGCGCGGCGCGGACGCGATCTACACCGATGTGTGGGCCAGCATGGGCCAAGAGGTCGAGATCGAGGAGCGCTCGGCCGTCTTCGCCGAGTACCAGGTCGACGACGAGATGATGGCCCTCGCGAAGCCCGACGCCGTGTTCATGCACTGCTTGCCCGCGCACCGCGGCCAAGAAGTCACCGCGTCGGTGATGGACGGCCCGCAGTCGATCGTGTTCGACACGGCAGAGAATCGCATGCACGCGCAGAAAGCGGTGATGGTGATGTTGATGGGCGCTGGCGAGGCCCCGCGACGCGCGCCGACGCTCGAGCTCGACGGTGTGTCCTCCGCCGACATCGAGGAGGTGGAGGCATGAGCGCCGCGCACACGAAGGCCAAAGCGGACTCGGCGACGCCGTCGGTGCGAGGCCTCGAGGGGCTCGAAGGTCACGGGCGCAAGGTCGTCCTCGCGTACTCGGGTGGCCTCGATACGTCGATCATCGTGCCGTGGCTGAAGGAGCGCGGCTGGGAGGTGCACTGCGTCGCCGGTGACGTGGGGCAGGGCGCAGACGAGCTGCGCGGCCTCGAGCAGAAGGCTGCGGCGTGCGGCGCGGCGTCGTGCCGTGTCGTCGATCTGCGGCAGCCCTTCGTGACCGAGTTCGTGTGGCCGACGCTGCGCGCGCTCGCCGTGTACGAGGGCCGCTATCTGCTCGGCACGAGCTTCGCGCGGCCGATCCTCGCGCGAGCCCAGGTCGAGTACGCGCGCGAAGTCGGCGCGTCCGCCGTGGCACACGGCTGCACGGGCAAGGGCAATGACCAAGTGCGATTCGAGCTCGGCTACCGCGCGTTCGCGCCGGATCTCGAGGTCGTCGCGCCCTGGCGCTACTGGGACATTCGCTCGCGCGAGGACGCGATCGACTACGCCGAAGCGCGCCAGATCCCGATCACCGCGAGTCGCACGAAGATCTACAGCCGCGACCGGAACCTCTGGCACATCAGCCACGAGGGCGGCGCGATCGAGGACCCCCGCAACCCGCCGCCTGACGACGCGTGGATGCTGACGGTGGATCCCAAGGACGCGCCGGACACTCCGCTCGACGTGCGTGTGGGCTTCGAGGCAGGCCTCCCGGTGTCCCTCGATGGAGAGCGCCTCGACGGCGTCACGTTGATCGAGCGCCTGAACGCACTCGGCGGCGCGCACGGCGTCGGGCGGGTCGACATCATCGAGAACCGCCTCGTAGGCATGAAATCCCGTGGGTTGTACGAGACTCCTGGGGGCACGGTGTTGTACGAGGCCCTGCGGACCTTGCGCAGCGTGTGTGTCGAGCGCGACACACTCGATCTGTGCGAGCGACTCGCGCCCGAATACGCACGCGTCGTGTACTACGGCCAGTGGTTCCATCCAAAGCGCGAGGCGCTGGACGCGCTCTTCGCAGAGGCGATGAAGACGTGCACCGGCGAGGTGAGCGTGCGCCTCTTCAAAGGCGCGGCGACAGCGCGGGCCGTCGACAGCCCGCATTCCCTCTACAGCGAGGCGCTCGCGAGCTTCACGATGGGCGCGGGTTACGAGCCCGCGGACAGCGAGGGGTTCGTGCGCCTCTTCGGGTTGCCGGGCACCGTCGCGCGCGGCGTCGCGCGCCGCGCGGCGAGCTCTCCTGATACGGCGCACGCCACACGGAGCACCCAGGACGCATGAGCGGCGCGATCGAATCCGGCCAGCCGCGCCTCTGGGGTGGGCGCCAGAGCGGCGCGCTCGACCCTGCGTTCGAGGCCTTCAATCGCTCGTTGCCTTTCGACCAGCGCCTCGTGTTCGAGGACCTCGAAGGCTCGGCGGCCTGGGCGCGCGCGCTCGGCCGCGCGGGCGTGTTGGCCGCGGACGAGGTGCAACGCCTCGAGGCCGCCCTCGGTGAGCTCGCGGCGGAAGTGCGCGCGGACCCCGGCGCCCTCGACCGCTCGCGTGCCGAGGACGTGCACGCGTTCGTCGAGGACGCGCTCGGCGCGAAGGTCGGGGCCCTCGCGAAGAAGCTGCACACAGGGCGCTCGCGCAACGACCAGGTCGCGACGGACCTCAAGCTGCATCTGCGTGGCCAAGTGCGCCGTCTCGACGGTGAGGTGCGCGAGCTCGCAGAGGCGCTCGTGACCCTCGCCGAGGCGACCGCCGCGCTGCCACTGCCGGGGTACACGCACCTGCAGCGCGCGCAGCCGATCACGGCCGGGCACCACGCGCTCGCTTATGTCGAGATGCTCGCACGCGACCGCGCGCGTCTCGGCGATGCGGCGCGCCGCATGGACACTTCGCCGCTGGGCTGTGGCGCGCTCGCTGGAACGGCTTGGCCCGTGGACCGCGAGGCCCTCGCCGCAGATCTCGGATTCGATGGCGGCCCGACGCGCAACAGCCTCGACACGGTGAGCGATCGCGACCACGCGTGTGAGCTCGCGTTCGTGTGCGCGCAGCTCATGGTGCACCTCTCGCGCCTCGCCGAGGACTGGATCTTCTTCGCGACCCAAGAGGCAGGTTTCCTGCGCCTCGGCGACGACGTGTGCACGGGCTCGAGCTTGATGCCGCAGAAGCGCAACCCCGACGCGCTCGAGCTCGTGCGCGGCAAGTGCGCGCGAGTTATCGGCGATCTGACGGCGCTGTTGACCCTCGTGAAGGGCCTCCCGCTCGCGTATGACAAGGACCTACAGGAGGACAAAGAGGCGCTCTTCGACGCGCTCGACACGACCTCCGCGTGTGTGCGGGTCGCGACCGCGTGTGTGCGTTCGGCGCGTTACGACGAGGCGCGGTGTCGCGCCGCGGTGCAAGGCGGTTTCCTCGACGCGACGGACCTGGCAGACCTGCTCGTCCGCGCGGGCGTGACGTTCCGCGACGCCCACCACCGTGTGGGCGACGCCGTGCGCATCGCAGAGTCGCTGGGCGTCGAGCTCGCGGCGCTGCCCGAGGCAAAGCGCAAGGAGCTGTTCCCGGAATTACCATCGGACCTCGGGAGCGAGCTCAGCGTCGAGGCGATGCTCGCCCGTCGCAGCGCGACCGGCGGTACGGCACCCACACGAGTGAGGGCCGAGGCGGCGCACTGGCGCGCGTTTCTCGCCCATTGACTCCCGGGCGCGCCTCTTTCACCAGCCCACGAGCCGTGCATTGTGTTGCTGAGCGAGCATGAGTGACCGGTCACGGCTGGATCTGCAACGCGCCCGAGTTGACGATGTTGCCGACGCCTCGCCCGATGATTCCGCCGAGGCATCGGTTGCCCAGTGAGCCGCCGGCGACCGGGTGTCGACGAAGGTCCCGGGCAGGTCGTCGACGAAACAAATGGTAGCTCGTGCCGGCGTTCCCGGCGGTGCCCTTCTCGATGACGAGATTGCCGAGATCATATAAGCCGCCGCCGTTGCCACCCGACTGGAGCGACATCTCTTGCCAGCGGAGCTCTCTAACCATGACGTCAAGGATGGCTGGCCCTGTCGGGTGAGGTACGGCGGGATTCACCCAGAGGCGCCGGCGCTCTTGCCCCGCCAGCTGGTCGACGCGGTACATGAGCTGCGTCTCGGCAGCGCTGTCGGTGCCCATGACCGTTACGGGTCCTGGACCTCCCGGGCCTTCATCGTCGATGCCCCACTCGCCCGTCGCCCGAGGCGAGCCCATGAACATCTGCTCGCAGCAACACTGATCGAGCAAGCGCAGGCCGCCGAAACTCTCGATGAGTGGCAGCGAGCCGGCGTAACGCGCCGGACTGAGCGAGAATCAGAGCGTCGCGCCGTCGAGGCCAAAGACCGGAGTGCCGCTCGTCGCGTCCGTGATGTCGGGATGCACAGTGGCGTCGACGACGCGGTAGCACGCGCCGTTGCTGACGAACTGCTTCAGGAACCCCGTCTGGGGATCCGCCAAGTCGAACGTCTGCGTCGTCCCTACACGACGGGCTGAATCTGAGCGACGGCGACGGTCGCGGTGAACGCGAGCGCCCCCAAGGTGAAGATGCCCTTCATGGCGGCAAGTTCGGATCGGCGAGGCAGCCCTCGATCGAGATTCTCGGAGCAGTTGATGGGACGAATCCCCGCGGATTGTGTGCACGGACAGCGCGCGCCGACGCCGATGCACCGGCGTACTTGGGGCGCGCTCAGTTGAACGCGATCTCGAGGCCGTCGGTGAAGTTCGACGTCGTGGCGCCGCCAACGATGTCGCGGTACCAAGCCTGGAAGTTCCAGGCCTCACCCACAGTGACCGACACCGACACGAGGCTGTTCGGGGTCGGCGTAGCGGTGAGGTCGAGCACGAGCGAGAACGACCCGGTGGCACCGGAGTTCTGCACTTGACCCGGGCCGACGTAGCGCCCGATCGCGCCTGAGAGGCACAGGGCACCCTGGTTGTTGCCACCCGGGTTCATGACGAAGCCCTGGGTACGGCCGATGACGAAGATGCCCAAAGTGCTCAGCGGCATTGCTGACGCCGTCAGAGTCACGTCGTTGGCCACGGCCAACGTCGACCCAGCAGCCGTCAGGAGGGCGGAGGCGCCGGTCGAGTTGGCGGTCGAAGGCCCGCAGTAACTTGTCCCGATCCCGGCGGCCGGCGTGCCCTTCTCCAGCACCAGGTTGTCCCAGAAGTACAAGTCGCTCGAGTTGCCACCTGACGCGAATCGAAGCTCGTCGAAGCGCAGATCAGCGATCACCGTGTCGAGGTCCGCGGTCGTGCTCGGGTATGCAGCCCCTGGGCTCACCCACATGCGCAGCCGCTCCTGGCCCGGCAGGAAATCGATACGCGTCACGAGGCGCACGGCAACAGTGTCGTTCGTACCCGGGATCACCTGTGCGGGGGTACCGTTAGGACCCTCGTCGTCGATGCCCCAGGCATTCGTATTCCAGGGGGAGCCGAGGAAGAGGTCCTCGCCGACGCCGAAGTTGAAGAGCGACAGGCCACCGTAGTGGTTCCCCGGCGCGCCCTGGTAGGCGACCGTGCTGAACGAGATCCAGATCGTGGCGCCGTCCGCGCCATACTTGCCGTTTTCGGCGACGTCCGGGTGCTGGGTCGTGTCGAGGCGTCGGTATGCCTCGCCGAACACGTTCGCCTGCCCGGCGTACTGTCCGACACCGTCCGACAACGCAAACGGTGGGTTGACGCTCGGATCGAAGATCACGATGTCGTTGCCGTTCGTGACGAACCAGTTGTTCGCGAAGCCGGTACCGCCGCCTTGGTTGTCGAGCAACCCGGGGAAGGTGTACTGGAACGACTCGGTCGCGATCGGCGTGAACTGTGCCGACGCCAGTGACGCCGCGGCGATTAGCGCGGCGGGGACAAGAAGGTATTTCAACATAATGGAGATGTACGCGAGCCTTAATGTCGCGGCCGTCGAGGAAGATAACGTAGATATCGAAATGGGAAAGTCGAAAACCGCGCGGATGCCGTGGCACGCGGGCAGGGACCCTCGCGCGACCTTCGGCGTACCGTCCGGCACCGCGACCGTCGACGTCGACGTCGACGTCGACGTCGTGTGGGTCGACGGGCATCGCGAGCGTTACCACGGCCTGGCGGTCCAACGCATCCACATTCTCGTGCGCGGTGAGGGCGACTCGTGAGCCGCGCCTCGGCCCTGATACTCCTCACACTCGCGCTTCTCGGCGGAGCTGCCTGCGAAGGCGCCAAACCCGATCCGGCGACCCTCGTCGCGCGGCTGCCAGCCCTGTCGACGGCGGGGATGGAGCCCGCCGTCGCGAAGCTCCTCGAGGCACGGCGCGCCGCAGCCGTCGCCGCGCCACATGACGCGGCGCGCTGGGCAGCGCTCGGCATGGCGCTCGACGCGCACCAGCTTCTCGTCGAAGCCGAGTCGGCGCTGACGGTCGCTAGCGAGCTCGAGCCGACGCGATTCGAGCACGTCTACCTCCACGCTTTTGTCGGCGCCCTCGTCGGCACACCGCTCGACGCGGTCATCGCGCGGTACAACCGGGCGATCGCGCTCGCGCTCGCGCTGCTCGGCCAGATCGAGGTCGAGCTGGGCCGACCTGAGCAAGGCCTCGAGAAGCTCGAGTGGGCCGCGCGCAGCCTCCCGCTCGACCTCGCGTCGCGACATGCGCGCGTGTGTCCGCCCTCGGCCAGCTCCGGCGCTGGAGCGAGGCCGCTGGCGCTTACCTCGACGCAGCCGAGGTGGCGCCAGCGGCCGGAGAGTATCGACTTCTCGCCGGCCTCGCGTTCGCCGAGGCTGGGCGCTTCGATGAAGCGTTTTTGGAGCTCGAAGCGGGCGAAGCGCCTGCCCCGGAGCACGCGCTCGTCGTCACGCTGCGCTCGCGTCTGGCGCGGTAGCGGACACCTCTCGAACGGGGCGAGCCGTCTCCGAGACGGGGGACTCCAGCTCCTCGGCGCGGCGCCCGTTGGATGGGCCTCGGGTGGCGTGAATCTCGCGCATAGGGCATGCTCACGGCTCCAGGAATCCCCCATGAAGTTCAGTCACAGCCTCTCCACTTGCGCCCTCGGCGCGTTCCTCGTTTCCGCGGCCCAGGCACAGGTCGGCGTCGAGACCTTCGCCAACGGCAACCCTGAAGGGTGGGAGATCTGGTTCTCGCCGTACAACTACCTCCGCGCGACCGGCGGCAACCCGGGTGAGTACCTCGAGCTCGACAACGTGACCTCGGGTCCGCTCACCTGCCAGTTCCTCAATATCAAGCCGGACCGCACGTCGGCGGGGGTGCTCACCCACTCCGGCAACTGGCGCGCGGCGGGTGTCGACCAGGTCTCGGTCGACGTCAAGCTCGCGCAGGGCCCGCTGAACGGGACGCTCACGCTCGTGCTCATCTCCGATCCGGGGACGCCCTTGATCGCCACGGATGATTGCATCCTCCGTTTGTCCCAGCCGGCGCCGGCGCCGACAGGCACCGGTTGGACCACACTGACGTTCCCGTGTGACACCTCGTCGACGACGATCCCGGCTGGTTGGACCCTCGACACCGCTTCGATGGGCTGCCCAGGCGCGACCCTCGATCAGGTGTGGAACACGCTGGTGCAGGACATGGACGAGGTGCGCTTCCGCTACGACACGAACCCGGGGTTCTGCACGTTCACGGCCTGGAGGTTCGGCATCGACAACGTGACGATCGGCCAGCCCGGAAGCGGCGGCCCTGGGACACCCTACTGCACTCCGGCGAACGTCAACACGTCGGGCGCGGCGGCGACTCTACGCTCGACCGGCTCGAGCGTCGTCACAGCGAACAACTTGGCGCTCGTCGCGAGTGACATGCCGCAGCAGCAATTCGGCTTCTTCCTGACCAGCAGGACCCAGGGCAACGCGCCGAACCCGGGCGGCAGCAATGGCGTGCTCTGCCTAGGCGGCACGATCGGGCGCTATGTGGCGCCAGGGCAGATCATGAACGCGGGCCTCGGTGGCACGTTCAGCTTGGCCCTCGACCTCGGCATGACTCCCGCTGGAGCTGCGTTCGTCGCGATCCAGGCCGGCGAGGCCTGGAACTTCCAGGCGTGGTTCCGCGATGTGGGCCCGCAAGGTCAGCCGCAGTCGAACTTCACGGACGCCCTCGAGGTGATGTTCCAGTAGACGTTGTCCGTAGGACTCGAGGGGGGCCGGAGACAACCAGTTCGGCGTCAACATTGGCGATCTGCGCGCCGTGACGAGGACCTCAGCGGCCGCCCTTCAGCTCCGGATGCGCGGCGTACAGCTCTTCGAGCGTCGGCGCTTCATACGTCCGGGTCGTGCGGCCATCGGGGCCGTCCTCGGTCACCTCGAGGCGCACACCTTCGGGGGTGATCGAGAGGCTCTGTCCGTGGGCGCGGAGCTCGCTCGAATTGCCGGCCGCGGGCGGATTCTGACCACTGGACGGCGCGCCTCCTTGCTGACGCCAGAATTCAACGGATCGAGGATCGAGCTGCTAGGAGCGGGCATCGTCGGCGCAGGATTCAGTGCCGCTTGACGCGCGCCACCCTCCCCTTCGCGCAGCGCGAGGCACTTCGCGCAGCGCGAGGCACTTCGCGCAGCGCGAGGCGCGCAGTCCACGCGAGCTCAGAGCCGTCCATGCTAAGCCGTCGCTGCGTTCGTGTGAGCGACGGTTCAACGACGCGAAGCTCAACATGCCGAATTTCAGCGCGCCGATTCTCAGCGTTGGCGGGGCGGAAGGACGAGCACCGCGCGCGGGCTCGAGGTCCCCCCGACCAATGACGCGCCCCGTCGGCCGCCGAGCGGGAATACGGCGTCCGGGTGGTAGTGCCCGAGGTCGACGTCGAACGCCTGGTCCTCGAGCGGCGGCCCGATCGGCGCGCCGAGGCGGATCACGCCGTGCGGCACCTCCTGTGTGCCGACGAGATGCACCCGCGCGGTGCCGCCGTCGACACCGGTCGGCGCCACGACGACGGGCGCCATGACCCTCGCGCCACCGACGGACGCGATCGCGTCGGCCGCGCCCGAGCCCCTCACTCCGCCGGCATTCCGGCCTCCGCCAAAACCGGCGTCGAATCCGAGGCCCCAGCCGAGGCCGAGCGCGAACACGAGGCCCGCCGCCGCCGCCAAGCCGGAGCCCGCCCACCGCGGCCAGGCGCGCCGCGGCGCGCTCGGCACGAGCTCGACCTCTCCGATCGCGCTCGCGACGCGCGGACGAGGCGTCGCGACGCTCTTCGGCCCCAGGACCGCGATCTTCGGAGTCGCCACGCCGAGGCGCCCCTCGACGACGAGCACCGACCGGATCCCCGGCCACAGGTCGACCTGGTCGAGACCGTCGGCCGTGGTCACGCCGCTCACGAGCGCCGCCCGCGCCGCGCGCGCGGCCTCCAACGCGACCTGGCACTCGGGCTCGCGGTGCAGGAAGGCTTGCACGGCTGCGGCTTCCACCGGCTCCAGATCCCCGCCGACGAAGAGGTGCAACGCCGCCTCGAAGTCGGTCCGCGTCCAGCCTGCGGCCAGCTCCGCTCCGGCGGCTTCGTGACGTGCGTCAGTCTCTGAGGTGGGGTCCATGGTGGATTCTCGGGTCGGAAATCGTTCGTCGGTCTTCAGTACATTCGTCGGGCTTCAGTACGCAGTCTCTTCGGAGTCGTTGGTCGAATCGCCGCGCGACTCGCGCAACCGTTGTCGGCGCTCCCATTCCTCCTGGAACAGCTTGCGGCCGCGATGCAGACGCCAACGCACCGTCACGTGCGTCGCGCCCACGATCTCGGCGATCTCAGTACACGGGAGGCCCTCGATCTCGCGCAGGGTGAGCGCGGACTGGAAATGCGGCGCGAGCGTCGCGAGGACCGCGCGCACCTCGTGCGCGGTCTCCTCGGCCTCGAGCCCGTCCGAGGGCCGCCCGTCGCCCGGGTCGGGCAAGTCGAGCTCGGCCGCGTCCTCGCCCCCCATCGTCATCGAGACCTGGGGCCGGCGCTTGCGCAGGTGGTCGATGCAGAGGTTCGTCACGATGCGGTACAGCCAGGTCGTGAACGCGTGTTCGAAGTCGAAACGGTCGAGGCTGCGGAAGACACGCAGGAAGGCCTCCTGCGCGAGGTCCTCGGCATCCTCGTCGCTCGGCACGAGGCTGCGCGCGACGCGCACGGCGCGCTTCTGGTGGCGCTCGACCAGCGTCGCAAAGGCGGACTCTGTGCCGGCTTGGGCCTGACGCACGAGCTCGCGGTCGAAGTCATCCTCCGCGGCGCGGCCCTCGACGTCTGTTCGCGTCTCCGCGCGGGAATGCTCGGTCTCCGCGCCCGGCGCCCGCGTCGGGCGTTGCTGGGCGCCTCGAGATCGGACTCCGCTCTCGGACAGGTCACCAGGGCCTCTCCGGGCGCGTTCTCCGCTCCCGGACAAATCACTCTGCGAAGCGTCTTCGGACATCGGCTCGAGCGCGCGTGGTCCCCTGCGCGCGGGAACGGCAGCAGGAGGTGGCCCCAGGCCCGGAGCGAGGGGGTCATCGGCGAGACGCGCGGTCTGAGTGTAACGAGACGCCACGGGCTGGCGGCTACGGTCGAGCGAGATGAGAGTTGGCGCGAACCTGCGCAGCGGGGCTCCGATCGCTCGGGGCACGGTTAGCGTCTCGTTCTGGCACGGCCAGCGCCCATTGCATTTGGATCGCCAGCTTCGACCAGCTCCCCGACGCGCATCTAGTAGAAGTCCGTCAGAAGGGCATTCGAGGTGTTGGCGCGGGCGGGGTCGAGGTGGTCGCGGAAGATCGCTTGGATCACCCAGGTCGTTCCGGCGGCCCAGTTTGCGGCGACGGCCGGGTCGGGCCAGGCGGCGAGGAAACGCGTGGTGCCCACGAGGTCGGTCTGGCTCGGCGTGCCGACGCGTTGGGCGCCCTGGGCGGCGAAGCACAGCAAGCCCGAACCGATCGTGATCGGCGGCGCGCCGGGTCCGAGGGCCGGGCCGAACGCGAGCTGTGTGAACTGGCGCGGTGGGGCATTGTAGAGGTGCCAGGCGAGGTGCGACGAGCCGATCTCGGGGGCGCCGATCGGATTCAAGCGTGCAGCGGCACCCGTCGAGTTCAAGGCCGGGTCGCACAGACGCACGGTGTCTCCTATCGGACCGCCGCGGAAGATGTAGACGCGGCCCCACTCGGGTGAGTTCGTTACCGTGCCGCACTCATTGTAGAAGGGGTCGGCTGCCGCGAACTCCGCGAAGCCGTCACCGTCGAGATCGCCGAGAATGCGCGTATTCCTGAAACCGCCAGGAGCACACCCTCCGGGACTGCGAATGTCCTCCTGGTCGATGTCGATCAAAACCGCGCCGGTCCGGCCCGACACGACGCGCGCGAGCACACCGACCGCCAGCCACTGGTCGACCGACGAGATGTCGTCATATCCGTCGCCGTTCACGTCGCCGCCCGACTGCATGAACAAGCCGAGCTGACACCCAGCGACGATCGGCACTGCCCCGCTTGTGTTCCAGATGAGCGCTCCGTTGACACCGGAGCGCATCGCAATGTACGGGTAGACTTCACCGCCGATCACGGGCCCGGCCCAGTCGGTCGCAAGATCTCCAACGCCGTCTCCGTCGATATCGTTGACGCCTGTATGCCAGGCTGAATAATTCAAAGTATAGAGAACCTGACCGTTCAATCCCGAGTGGATACGCAGCGCGGGAACCTGTCCAAGGCTCGCATACCGAACGGCAAAGTCACGATAGCCGTCGCTGTTCACGTCGCCCAGAACATCTTGATCCGACGACTGCCCCAAAGATCCAGGGACATCGTAGAGCTGGACGTGTCCAGGGGCCCCGGAATACGCTCTATACTCGTAGAACGTTCGCTGGAGTAAGACGTCCGGTATCCCGTCACCGTTGATATCGTCAAGCCCGAGCACAGATTTAAAGTCTGCTTCCTCTCCGAACGTATCGAATTCGACGATTTCGCCCAAGTAGGTTCCTGACACACCGCTGAGGAAGGTGCAGACGTCGGCAATCCCGACTCCGGGATAGCCGACGTTCGAGGCCGTCACGGCCACATCCGGGATCCCGTCGTTGTTGATGTCTCCAATGGCGCTGAGAGCTTGTGTTCTATACCGAGATGGCCGGTGTGGTGTGAACCAGATCTGATTGCCCGTCGGACCGTCGAACGCCGCAACGCCCGACAGGCCACCTAGCGGGTGAATCCCGTAGCCTGCAATCAGGTAGTCCGTCCGGGAGTCTCCATTGAGGTCACTGATACCCGTGTACCACTCAGGCACCGCTCCGACTTCGAACGCATCGTGCGTCCGCAGGAGACGCTGCGCATTGAGTTGGGCACATGCGAGGAAGGCGACGGCCGTGGCTACCAATGAGATCGGAAGCCGCCGAAGACCCACGTGCAGCGGTCGTTCGGTCTGCGCCTTGCGAAGGACTACTTGTCGTTTGTAGACCATAATGCTCTCACTTACTCTCAAGGCTTCCGGTAGAAGCGGTAGCCCGCCGACTGATCGTCGACGAGAAGAAGCCGACCCTGCGAAGTCGCGCGCACGGTCACGGAGTGGGGTGCACCCGGCGTCACCAGGCGCTGGTCGTCGCCGACGAAGCCGAAGTCGGCGTCGAAGGCCACGATCTGCACGCCTCCGCGGCTGCACGGCACGTAGACGTTGGCGCGCCCCGGGTCGCTGGTGATGTCGGTCGCGACATCGAATAGGTTCGGCCGTCGGAGTTCGAGGGGATCGACCGGCGCTTCCCAGGTATCGAAGGGCGTCCGCCGCCCGCTGGATACCAGCAACAGATCGGTGATGTCGAACGCCTGGATCGTTCCTGCGAAATCGACGACCAGCGCGAAGGTGCGTTCAACGCTTGCGTTGTCGAATAACTTGACGAAGTGGAGCTGGAAGGCGCTCGAGCCGTGACCGTCGAGGAAGAGTGGGTCCAGGTCTGGGCTACCGGCGGGGCGTTCCGAGAGATGCCACGAATCGGGAGGGGTCGGGTCGGTGGCGCGGCGCGCTCGTGACCACGGGTCCACACCGAGATTACCGCCCAGCGGATTTGGGTCTGGAGTGGGGAAGGCCGGCGTTCCGGAGAATTGCCAGAGGCTTACGAAGCCGCGCCGGTACTGGGCGTCCCAGGGAAACGTCGCGTTGTACGCTGCTGGGATCGGCAAATAATGGTAGTTGTCGCCCCACGACGAGGTGTAGACTTGACCCGTAACGGGGTCGATGGGGTAAGGATCATTGGGATCTACGGCGAGCACTGTGCCCAAGAGAGCCTCGAGATTGTCTGGGCACGATGCGTAACCGCAAGGGGCACCGAGGACGAGCGCATGCGACGTTCCACCGGCATTCAGCGGGAGTTCTGTGACCTTGGGGAGGAAGGTATAGGTCGTGACGATTTCCTGAATAGGGAATACACGTTGATGCGGCATAGTACGTCCACCGAAATCAGGCTCGGTGACGGTGAGCGCGGGTTTGGGGTTAGTCCAAAATAGTTGCTGCGAATGTGCTAGAGTTGAAGTTGAGGGAGCGCTGCTTCGACGAGGATAGTGGAGGTTATTCCACTCTGGGTGAGAATTGAGGGTGAAGGTCCAGTCAGCACTCCTGCTGTACGGCGTAGTCGGTGTGTAAACGATATCGGTCTCTCGTACCCATGGGTCTTCGCGGAAAGGAACGAAGTCGTCAACGGTTGAGTTAGACAACATCAAATGGCTGAGCATCGTATCCCTCCCGATCACCACCACACCGTCCGGCGACCCCACCTGCGTCACCGTCACGAAGGTCGTCGCCACGCCTGTCGTGGGATCGAATAGCTGCAGATTCTGCGCAACACCCGGCGCCGCCCCCACCGTGTACAGATCGAGCGCCGGGTCGGCTGTCATCGAGCGGTAGTATCCGTGCAGATCGTCGCCGTACCGATGTCGCATCCGCCCGAGCAACCATTGTCCCGTCAAGTCCATCGTCGGCACGCCGCCCAAGGGCGGAGGCTGGTACGAATGGCGACCGAAATAATAAAAGGTGCCGCTAAATCCTGAGATCGGAATCGTCCGGTCGCCGATGATCCACTGCTCGATCACACCGTTGCCGGGATCGCGCAGAAACTGGCAGCGCTCGTCGCCCTGGATGCCCGAGTCGAGGCGCTTGTCCTGCGAGCCGGACGGCAAGGTGGTCGGCGGTGCCAATTGACCCAACGACCCGAAGCCGGACTCCAGCCCGAGCGAAACGAGCGGGGCCGACGGATCCACGGGATAGTCGTTATCCCCCTGCATCACGACGTTCCCGGCGTCGATATCCGCAAAGGCTGCGGCGAACGCGTAGCGTCCGAGCATCCGAGTCTGGTCGCGCACGAGCGTCGGATAGGCCACCAACGGGTTGTTGGTCCCTGTCGCGAGGTCGACGAACGTGACGCAGACATTGCCCCGATCCAATTTGAAGGGGTTGTCGGCAGTGGCGGAGGAGCCAGCCGTGTCCAAGACGTGATCCGAGTGCAGAATCCGCAAGCGCTCGAGCGACGGGAGCCCGTTGCCGGGTTGGGTGTAGGGCACATGGAGGGTCGCGCCGCCCGCGCGCACCGCCCGGGTGTAGTTGGCGAGATCGAGGCCGCTCGGATCCTTCGAGATGATTCCGCCGACCAGGTCGTACCGAAAGGGCAGCGCGAGGGAACCCAACTGGTCGTACACGACGATCGACGACTCACCCTCCTTGCGCCAGAGGAACAGGTACCGGAATTCCCATGTACCGATCTCGTGGAACGTCTGGTCGAGGATCCGCCCGGGTCCCTTGACACGTGGGTCCACAGTCCACGGGAGAGGTTGGTAATTGACGACGAGCGCGGTGCGCTCGTTCTGGCCGCTACCGACCCGCGTCAAGGCGACCTGGAAGGCGTGCATGGAATTCGGCAGCGCGGGATCTCCGACGTCGAAGGGCTCGAGGAACGGCGAGCTCGACGGGAGGTCGAGATCGAAGGTCCTGTTCCAGGAGTTCTCGGCCACGAGCACCGGTCCAACGGTCGGCACTCCGGCCGCGTCGCGCTTCACCGCAGGGCGCCCTTCGAGGTGCGCGATGGGCATCCCGAAGTAGAAATAGTTGGCCGCGAGGTTGAAGCGGAGCCACCCGAGGTGCCCCATGGCGCAATAGAGGAAATGCCCACCGTTGTCGTTCTGCAGCGCGACGTCCATGAAGTAGGGCGGGTCGCTGCGTATGAGTTCGCCATGGCGGAACGAGCGCGCGGCAGTGCGGCCCTCGTGATTCTTGAACCACTGGACCGGTAGACCCGAGGCGTTCAATCCGATGGAATTCGGAGGCTGGGTCGGATCGACATCGTCGTACCGCGGCACGTTCGTCGGCGGCACGGTAGCGGTGCCGAACACCGGACCGCTGGTCTGGTAACCCACGACCATACGCGGCGAGCCGAACGAATACACCCGGAAGCGCTCGAGGCCTCCAGCGAGGGCTGCCACATAGACGTCGACGGGTGGCGTGGTCTGCACGGAACCGACTCCGTCCAACAGTTCCGGCATGGTGTCGAGCGCGAGGTCCATGGCGTACGAGCCGGCGAAGGTCACGCTCTGGCCGGTGACGGGGGAGACGACCTCGGGACCTTGATGGGGGTGCGGGCCGAAGTAAAACGAGGCCTCGCCGACGACTTCGAAGCCGAGGTCGGTCGCACCGGGGGGCGCGTTGCGCACGGCATCGAGGGCCAAGCGGCAGTCCTGGAGGCGATACACCCGGAGCAGGTTGTCGTTGCGGCGCGCGAAGAGGGCCAAGAGGTAGTACTCCCCGTTGATATGGGCCACCTCGACGTCGGTGCAGAAGCGCTCGACCAAGCGCGAGGCAGCGTTCAATTCACTCGCCTGGTCGAGGCGCACGGCGCGATTCGCATAGCCCGCGATCGGGTGGGCTTCGACGGCCCACAATCCCAAGTGCCCACCTGCGACGTACAGAATGTCCTTGTAATCCTCCGCGCCGTACCAGTAATTGTCGGGCGGAGTCTGGTCCGGCAAGGTCTCCGGGTCGTCCGAGAGGTCCAGACCCGGATCCAACGCGTAATCCGCCGAGAGGACACCGAGCGAGCCGAGCTGGATGCGCTTCTCCTCCGGGCCCATGTCGCGCCGCAAGGTCACGGGATCGAATGTGACCGTGCTCGGATTGTCGGATCCGACAGAGATAAAAGCGATCATTCCGCCCTCGCCGGAGAAGATCCAGCGACCATCCGGAGTCATGATCTGGGCGGTCGGGTAACTCGCCGGATGCAGCGCTACCAGCTCGTCAATGGTTTCGGTCGGGGCCTGGGCGATGCGGGGGCTCGGGGTCAGCGCGAAAGCAGAAGTCGCGGCGTTCAGCCCAACGATTGAAGCGGCGCACAGGAGGCGGAGAGCGCCCGGCAGGCAGGCAGGCAGGCAGGCAGGCAGGCAGGCAGGCAGCATGGTCAATCCTCTTGATCGAGGGACTGGGAAGCCCGGGATCTCGTCCCGGGCCGCGCGCTGTCACCCGCGACGCGCTGTCGCAAGGGTACTGCGACAATCCGGCCGCACCGCGAAAAACCGGCAGAACGCTCCCTCGGTGGATCGATCGAGCGGCGACGTGTCGAATATGACGGCCGCCCGCGAACCGCGTTCACGACGCGGTCGCAGCCGCTACTCGGCCGTCCCGACGGTCGGGAAGCGCCCCGGGATCGCCGCGAGGTGGCGAAATTTCTCCCGCCGCTCCGCGACGAGGCGCTCGCGGGGCCGCGCGACGAGAGCCTCGAGCTCGGACACGATCGTGTCGCGGAGGATCTTGAACATCGCTTCGCGGTCCTTGTGCGCGCCGCCGATGGGCTCGTGGACGACGCCGTCGACGAGGCCGAGCTCCATCAGCGGGCCCGCGGTCAACTTGAGCGCCTTGGCCGCGTCCGCCGTGCGCGCCGCGTCCTTCCACAGGATCGCTGCGCAGCCCTCGGGGGTGATCACCGAGTAGTACGCGTACTCGCAGATCAGCACGCGGTCGGCGATGCCGATCCCGAGCGCGCCACCCGAGCCGCCCTCGCCGATGACGATCGTCAAAATCGGCACCGTGAGCTCGAACATGTGCAGGATGTTCTCGGCGATCGCGGCCGCCTGGCCGCGCTCCTCCGCGCCGATTCCCGGGTACGCGCCGGGTGTATTGATCCACGTCACAATCGGCAGACCGAGGCGTTCGGCGAGGCGCATCTTGCGCAGCGCCTTGCGGTAACCCTCCGGGTGCGCGCAGCCGAAGTTGCACTCGAGGCGCTCCTTGGTCGTGCGCCCCTTGCGGTGCGCGACGAGCAGGAAGCGCTGCGCGCCGATGCGCGCGAAACCCGTCAGGATCGCGCGGTCATCGCCGTAGAGCTTGTCCCCGAACAGCTCGTGGAACTCGTCGAGGCTGTGCGCGATGTAATCGCCCGTCACGGGCCGATCCTGGTGCCGCGACACCATGACCTGGTCCCAAGGGGAGAGGTCGCGGTAGGTCTCCTCCAGGCGCAGCCGCAGCTTCGCGCGCATGCTCTCGACCTCGGGTCCGAACTGGGCGACCCCCAAAGCCTCGAGCTCGACGAGCTTCTGCTCCATCTCCTGGATCTCGCGCTCGAACGGGAGGGCCTGTGGCTCGGTCTTCTTGCTCGGGTCGCTCTTCTTGCTTGGGTCTTTGTCGCTCACGGTAGCCGCCCATCGTCACGGGCGCGGCCCTCCGAGGCAACCGACGGCGCCCACAAAACGCGGCCGCTACGCCGGTGAGGCGCGCGCCGCGTTGGGAACCGCGACGGCCCCTGCCCTACAATCCCAGAGGGACCGCAGGCGGCCCCCCCTGAGATCGCTGCGCGATGCCAGGTGTTCCTGGCCCCTCGACCGACGCCGGGTGGCGCGATCCGTGCCCTACGACATCCGATGCCCCACGTGGCCCCCCATTCCGATCGCGCCCGCGGCGCGGCCCACGTCTCGCTCCCCGATGCCTGGCGCATCGAGGTCTTCCGCCGCGCCTCCGTCGATGACCCCGAGGGGGGCCACGCGCGCGGCGCGCTGCTCGAATGCGGCGCGACCGGGCTCGCGGAGGGCCTCCGGGAGGGCTCCGTGCGCCTCGGGCGCGGATTCCTCCTGCCGCCGAGCCTCACCGAGGCCCAAGTCGCCACGGCGGTGCGCGAGCTGCTCGCGGACCCCGTCCTCGACGAAACACGGATCACCGCGCCGCGCGCCGAGCCCGCGCGCCCGAGCGGCGTGCGGCGGGTGCTGATCGCGCGTCGACCGGGGGTCATGGACAGCGTCGCCTTGACCCTCGAACGCGCCCTGCGGCGCGCCGGCGTGTTCGCCGCCGACGGCCCCGGGCACGTGTCGACCTTCCGCGCCTTCGAAGTGGCGAGCGACATCGCGCCCGAAACGCTCCTGCAGGCGGCCCGGCGCGGCCTCGCGAACGAGGTCATCGAGACGCTGCGTGTCGACGACGAGGGCCTCGCCTTCGGCGTGCCGAGCGCGCGCCCGCGGCACGGGCGCGTCGAGGTCCCGCTGCAGGGCCTCGGCGACGACGCGCTGCTCGCGCTCTCGGAGTCCGGCCAGCTCTCGCTCGACCTCGTCGAGATGCGCGCGGTTCAGGCGCATTATCACGAGGCCGGCCGCGCCCCCTCGATCGCCGAGCTCGAGACGATCGCCCAGACCTGGAGCGAGCACTGCCAGCACAAGACCTTCCGCGGCCTTATCGAGATGGACGGCGAGGTGATCGACAACCTCTTGAAGTCGACGATCGCGAAGGCCACGCACGAGCTCGCGAAGCCGTGGTGCGTGTCGGTGTTCCACGACAACGCGGGGGTCGTCGAGTTCGAACCCGATGTCGACCCCGAGCGCGGCGGCTGGTGCCTAGCGTTCAAAGTGGAGACCCACAACCACCCCTCCGCGATCGACCCCTATGGCGGCGCGGGCACCGGCATCGGCGGTGTCATCCGTGACATCTTGGGCGTAGGCCTCGGCGCGAAGCCGATCGCCAACACAGACGCGTTCTTCGTCGGCCCGATGGACCTCGCGGACGCGGACGTGCCCAAGGGCTCGATGCACCCGCGGCGCATCCTGCGCGGCGTCGTCGCCGGTGTGCGCGACTACGGCAACCGCATGGGCATCCCGACGACGAGCGGCGGGGTGTGGTTCGACGAGGGTTACGTCGCGAACCCGCTCGTGTTCGCGGGCACCGTCGGCATCATGCCGCGCGACGCCGTCCACAAAGAAGTGCACCCCGGTGACCTGATCGTCATCGTCGGCGGGCGCACCGGTCGCGACGGCATCCACGGCGCGACGTTCTCGTCGGTCGAATTGCACGAAGAGAGCGAGACCGAGGACGCAGCCGCCGTGCAGATCGGCGACGCGATCCAGGAGAAGCGCGTGCTCGACGGGCTCTTGAAGGCGCGCGACGCGCGCCTCTACCGCGCGGTCACGGACTGCGGCGCGGGCGGCCTCTCGTCGGCCATCGGCGAGATGGGCGCGGGCGACGATCAACGAGCCGGAGGCGCCGACGTCGACCTCGAGAAGGTGCCGCTGAAGTACCCGGGCCTCGCGCCCGAGGAGATCTGGATCAGCGAGGCGCAGGAGCGCATGGTCCTCGCGGTCCCGCCGGCAGAGCTCGCGGCTTGTATCGCGGCCTTCGCCGCAGAGGACTGCGAAGCGACCGCGATCGGGACGTTCACGGACACGGGGCGCCTCGTGTTGCGCTATGAGAGCGAGGTCATCGGCGACCTCGATGTGCGCTTCCTGCACGACGGCACACCGCGCCCCACCCGCGCCGCGACGTGGAGCGCGCCGGCGCTCGCGGACCCCGGCTGCCCGCCGCCCGGTACTGATCCAGTCAGCGCCGACTGGAACGGCACGCTGCTCGCGCTGCTCGGCCGGCCGAACGTCGCGAGCAAGCAGTGGATCGTGCGCCAGTACGATCACGAAGTGCAGGGGATGAGCGTCGTGAAGCCGTTCGCCGGCGTGGATCGCGACGCGCCCTCCGATGCCGTGGTGCTGAAGCCGCTCGCGGCGTCGACCAAGGGCGTCGCGCTCGGCAACGCGGCGCACCCGCGTTACGGCGTGCTCGAGCCCGAGCGTATGGCGATGGCGTCCATCGACGAGGCCCTCCGCAATGTCGTTGCCGTCGGCGGTGACCCGGCGCGCACGTCGCTGCTCGACAATTTCTCGTGGGGCAACTGCAAGAAACCCGATCGCCTCGGCGCGCTCGTCAAGGCCGCGCGCGGCTGTTACACGGCGGCCAAGGCCTACGGCACGCCGTTCATCTCGGGCAAGGACTCGCTCAACAACGAGTACCGCGTGGGCGGCGAATCGCGGCCCATCCCGCCGACGCTCTACATCTCGGCGCTGAGCGTCGTGCCGAACGTCGCGAACTGCGTGACGATGGACGCGAAGACGAAGGGCAACCTGTTGTTGCTCGTCGGCTGGACGCGTCCCGAGCTCGGCGGCTCGGAGTACCACGCAGAGCTCGGCCTGCACGGCGGCACCGTGCCGGCGCCGGACCTCGCGAAGGCGCCGATGGTGCTCGCGAAGCTGCACGCAGCGATGAAGCTCAAGCAGGTCGCGGCGTGCCACGACCTCTCCGAGGGCGGCCTCGCTGTGGCCCTCGCGGAGATGTGCATGGCGGGCGGACTCGGGGCCGACGTCGACCTCGCCGTGATCGATCACGGGGTGTTCCCGGACGGTTACGACCGCGACGCGACGCTGCTCTTCTCCGAGTCGTGCACACGGTTCCTCGTCGAGGTCGAGCCCGGCAAGAAGTTCAATTTCCAAACCAAGATGATGGGCGTGCCGTGCATCCCCATCGGCAGGGTGTCGGGCGGCACGCGCATCAAGATGAAGGGTGTCGATGGACGCCAAATGATCGACATCTCGACCGCTGACGCGCGCGCCGCTTTCCACGGGGGATTCCAGGGATGAGCGACCAAGTCGCGACCAAGGTCAAAGCCCTCGTGCTGCGCACGGCGGGCACGAATTGCGAGGACGAGAGCGCGCGTGCTCTTGTGCGCGCGGGCGCGGATGCCGAGATCGCGCGCACCGACGCGCTGGCGCGCGATCCCGAGCGCCTCGCGGGTTACGGCGTGCTCGTGTTCGCCGGCGGCTTCAGTTACGGCGACGACCTCGGCTCGGGTCGGGTCTGGGGCCACGAGCTGCGCGTCGGTGGCCTCGGCGAGACGCTGCGGCGCCACGTCGACCGAGGCGGCATCGTGCTCGGAGTCTGCAACGGCTTCCAAGTGCTCGTCGAGTCCGGACTGTTCGAACCCGACACGCGGCCCGAGGAGCGCTCGATCGCGCTCTACGCCAACGCGTCGAACCACTACGAGTGCCGCTGGGTGACCCTCCGCGAGCATGGCGGCAACTGCGCGTGGCTCGAAGACGGGCGCGAGTGGCCGTGCCCCGTCGCCCACGGCGAGGGGCGTCTCGTCGTGCGCGACGAGGCCACCTTGGCGCGCCTCCGCGCGGCGGGCCAGGTGGCCCTGACCTACGTGAGCGCCGGGGCCAAACCGGGCGCGGCCAATCCCGCGGGCTACCCCGCGAACCCGAACGGCGCCGTCGCGGATATCGCCGGGCTCTCCGACCCGACCGGCCGGGTGTTCGGGCTCATGCCACACCCCGAGCGCAACCTCGACCCCTGGAACCACCCCGAATGGACCCGCCTTCAAGCCGGCGGCGCGCGACGGACGGAGGGCGAAGGCCTCTCCTTCTGGCGCCGGATGGTGGAAGTCGCCGCGCGCGGATCTCTATGATCCGAGCTCGCGGATCGGGCGCCCACAAGGAGTGCGCATCCGGGTGGGACCGCGAGTCCCGCCCCTCCGACACGCTGGAACATACGAGCCGACGATGCACCACGACTCTTCGACCGACATGCTGACCCTCGCCCCGCGCGCGCTCCGCGGCATCCGCCAGCGCGCTGTTCCGCTCGCGCTCGCGCTGACGCTCGCGGCCGGTTTCGGCGCGTGCGCTCCGATCGCGGTCGTCGGCGCGGCGATCGTCGTCAACGAGGAGTTCACCGACAACGCGCAGGAGGTCGTGCTCAAGCAAGACGTCAGCTACGTGTGGGCCTCGGTGAAGAGCTCGATGACCCACATGACGAGCGACCTGCTCGAGGTCGACGAGGACCTGAAGGCCGTGCGCACGTACGTCGATGGCGCGCAGGTGACGGTGCACGTCCAGCGCTACGACGTCGGCGAGACCCGCATCCGCACAGCGGCGCGTAAGCTGCTCGTCTACAACGACGAGGTCGCGCGCATGGTGCAAGAGCGGCTCATCACGGACTTGCGCTGAAGAACACACGCACATGGCACACACACGCACTCGACAGGTTCGCCGCGGACGGCTCGCGCTCGGACGCGGCCCGCTCGGACCTGCGCTGAGCCTCTGCATGGCCGTGGCGCTCGCGCCGAGCTGCTTCACGGTCGCTGCCAGCGGCGTGGGTGTCCTCGTGAGCCAGCAATTCATCGAGAACGCCCAGGTGACGATTTACGAGCGATCCGCTGCAGACCTGTGGGCCGAGCTGCGCGCGCCGCTCGTCGAGCTCGCCTCGGATGGTCAGCCGATCCTCGATGACTCGGCGCGTACAGCGGAGTTCTCGGTCGAGGGTGGCAAGGCGGCGGTGCGCGTCGAGGCGACCGCGCCGCGGCGCTGCCGCATGCTCGTAGGCGCGCGCAAGATGGGCGTGACCAACGCGGACCTGGCGCGTTTTGTCAGCGTGAAGCTCGACAACGCGCTCGACCGCACGGCGAGCGGCCGACGCTGAGACGAGAGGTACCAAATGCGAAGTACGGAGCCAGGGTCGTTTCTTCACTTTTGACGGATCGCTCGCGCGAAGCGCGAGCGATCCGTCAAAAGTGAAGAAACGACCCTGGCTCCGTACTTCGCATTTCAGAACTGCGCGAGTTCGCCGATCAGCTTCTCGAGTCGACCCTCGGACTTGAAGCGTTGGACGCACGACGCGCAAATGCCCGAGAGGCGCAGCATGTGCCCCGTCATCAAGAAGCCCTTGGCCTCCGCGTTCTTGCGCTGCAAGGCCTCGATCTCTTCGTCGCGGAACTCTTCGATCGCGCCGCAGACGGTGCACACCATGTGGTCGTGGTGCTCGTGGCCGAGGATGTGCTCGTAGACGATGCCGTGGCCCGTCTCGAGGGCCTCGATGAACCCGCCCTTCTGCAGCACGTCGAGCGTGCGGTAGACGGTAGCGCGCGAGACGGCTGAACCCGATTCGGCCTTGAGCCACTCGTACATGGTCTCGGCCGAGAAGTGCTCGTGGGTCGCGAAGGCCTTGTCGAAGACCTGGCGCCGCTGAGGCGTCATGCGCAGGTTCTGCTGGCGCAGATAGTCCTCGAAGCGCTGGATGATCGCGGCGTGTTTCACGGTTTCACATGGGGCCGATAGAGACGCGCGAGCCGAGCTGGCGTCACGCCGACCTCGAAGAGTCCCCTTAGCATCCAGTTCCGGAGCGTGCAGCGCAAGAAACCCTCGTCCCGCCAGCGGCGGGCGGACGTATGGAGCAGGGCCCCTTCCAGCAAAACGGGTCGTGCCCCCGCCCGACGAAGGGCCTTGGAGAGGCCGACGTCCTCGAAGAGGGGCCAAGGCGGGAAGCCCCCCGCGCGCCGGTAGGCCGCGGGCGTGACGGCGAGGCCGGAGTCCCCGTAGACCATGCCGCGCCGCACACGCGCGTCCGCGGCCCGCGCGACGAGACGCAGGGAGCGGGTGTTGGACTCGATGTGTTGGCGGAAGCCCGCCGCTTGAAGGCCGCCGCGAAAAGCCTCGCGCAGCGCGCAGAGGGCGCCAGCCTCGGGCACGGAATCCGCGTGCAAGAAGACGAGCACGTCGAACGGGACCGGCGAGGCGAGCAGGGCGTCCGCGGCCGCGGCGAGCTGCACTCCCCGACCGCGAGCGGCTGTGACCACCGTCGCGCCGAGCGCTGTCGCGCGCTCGCAGGTCCCGTCGCGCGATCCGCCGTCGGCCACGACGATGTGATCGGCGAGGTCGTCGCGATCGACGGAGGCGCCCGCTTCGTGCGCGCCTACGGACGCGGGGCCGAGGAGGCGCCCAAAGAGGCGCTCGACGAGCCGCGCGATCGCGCGCTCCTCGTTGAGGGCGCAGACTCCGACGCCGACACGCAGGCGCGCCGAGTCCGCGTCGCGTGTCGACGTCGAGCCGGGTCGCTCAGGAGCAGCGGGCGACACGACCCCCGTCCTCAGCGCGCCTCGCGGCGGCGTCCGATGTCGCGACGGCAGAACTTGCCGTCCCACTCGAGGAGGTCGTAGGCCTGGTACGCGCGCGCGCGTGCCTCGTCGACGGAGCCGCCGGTCGCCGTCACGCAGAGCACGCGGCCGCCGTTCGTGACGGTCGAGAGCTCGCCCGCGGGGTTCTCGACGCGCTTGGTGGCGCCATGAAAGACGACGACGTCATCGACCGCGCTGGCCTCCTCGAGGCCGCGGATCCGATCGCCCTTGCGCGGCGGTTCGGGGTAACCCTCGGCGGCGGCGACGACCCCGACCACGGAGCGCGGGCTCCACACCGGGTCCTCGACCGACGAGAGTTTGCCCTCGGCCGTGGCGAGGAGGAGCGGCACGACGTCCGATTCGAGGCGCCGCATCAGCGCCTGGCACTCTGGATCGCCGAAGCGGACGTTGTACTCGATGACCTTGGGCCCGCTCTCGGTGATCATGAGGCCGACGAACAACACGCCGCGGAAGTCGATACCTTCGCGGCGCAGCGCGTGGACGGTCGGGAGCAGCACGTGCGACTCGATCTGTTTGTGCACACGCTTGCTGAAGTCGAGCACCGGCGAGAAGACGCCCATACCGCCCGTGTTCGGGCCGACGTCGCCGTCGCCGACTTGTTTGTGATCCTGGACCACCTCGAGGATGCACAGGGTCTCGCCGTCGGTCAGCACGAAGACGCTCGCCTCGTCGCCCTCGAGGAACTCCTCGATCAGGATGCGGATGCCGGCCTTGCCGTGGCGGCCTTCTTCCATGACCGCGTCGACGATGCTTTTGCCTTCGCGTGCGTCGCGGACGACGTAGACACCTTTGCCGGAGGCGAGCCCGTCGGCCTTGATGACCTGCGGCCAGTTCGTGCAGCCCTCGAGGTACCCCTTGGCCGCGCCGCTGCGATCGAACGAGCGCGCGGCGGCGGTCGGGATGCGATACTTCTCGAGGAAGTCCTTCGAGAAGGTCTTCGAGCCCTCGAGCTGCGCGCCTGCCTTGCCGGGCCCGAAGACCTTGAAGCCCTTGGCGCGCAACAGATCCGCGACCCCCGCGCACAGCGGGTCCTCGGGTCCGATGACGACGAGGTCGGGTTTTTCCAGGGCGCAGAGCTCGACGAGCCCGGGCCCATCGTCGGCCGCGACCTTCGCGAGCCGCGCGACCTCGGCGATGCCGGCGTTGCCTGGAGTGCAGACCACCTCGGTGACGAGTTTGGAGGACTTGATCTTCCAGGCGAGGGCGTGTTCACGCCCCCCCGAACCGACGACTAGAACCTTCATGGGCGGGCGTCCCAGAAGCTCGACGCACCGGGACGGGCGAACAGGATACCGAGACCTTCTCCCTCCCGGGCCTCGGCGGAGCTACGATCTCCAGCTCGGGCGGGGTGTACCTCAGTTGGTAGAGGCGAAGCTTTGGGTGCTTCGAGTCGCTGGTTCGAGTCCAGTCACCCCGACCATTTGCGCCTGTCGGGGGGAGTGCCCCGGAGCGCAAGTGAAGGGGCCGCCGTTGGAGCTGGGGCTAGAGGGAGGCGGCGTGCGGCCGGACGTCCTGCCGATCGAGTCATCGGTCGCCTCGAGCCAGTGTCGCCTCGAGCCAGTGTCGCCTCGAGCCAGTGTCGCCTCGAGCCAGTGTCGCCTCGAGCCAGTGTCGCCTCGAGCCAGTGTCGCCTCGAGCCAGTGCCGCCTTGAGCCAGTGTCGCCTCGG
>Ga0163144_10000930_pt1:15000-69235 | contig 69235 bp, 63 predicted proteins | sample OliLak19BULKMAT1_FD_123175 | JGI IMG/M metagenome (GOLD analysis project Ga0163144, IMG submission 123175) | Freshwater microbial mat bacterial communities from Lake Vanda, McMurdo Dry Valleys, Antarctica - Oligotrophic Lake LV.19.BULKMAT1 | ecosystem: Environmental > Aquatic >... | reverse complement strand
CTCGGTCGTGGGACTTGCCGAATACTGGATCGAGTTTCGCAAGCCCCATCCGCCGGTGCACCGCGCGCGCATCCGGCATCTGTTCGTGGCTTTCTGCGTCGGTTACGCGGCTTTCGTGGACTTCCTTCCAAAGTGGGGGATAGGGGTATATCCGCTCGGTTTTCTAGGCGTGCTCGGTTTCGCGGGCGTATCGGCTTACGTTCTCCGGCGTCACCGTCTCGTGGATGTGAGTCCTGCGGCGGCCGTCCACAAGATCATGGCCGCGCTGGGCGACGCGGTTCTCGTCCTCGATTCCGAGGACATCGTCCGGGTCGCCAACGACGCGGCCTGCAACCTTCTCGAGGACAAGCGCTCCCGTGTCGTCGGGACGTGCGTGTACGCGCTCGACCTTCCTTTCGCGATGGAAGTTTCTGCCGGCGCCGACCGCTCGTTCGAAGCGTGCTCGCCGGGCGGGGAGCGCTCTTTCCGAGTATCCGAGTCATACGTGAGGGATCACGTCGGCCAGGCGTCCGCCCGCGTCGTCCTGGTCCGCGAGGTCACGCACGAGAAGCGCGTCTTCGAGGATCTCGTCGACGCTGAAAACCGCTATTTGACGCTCTACCTCGAGACTCCGACGCCCGTCATGACGCTTGACGAGTTCGGACGCATCGAATGCATCAACGCGGCTGCCGAAAGAATTTTCGGTGAGGGGCTTCCGGCTCTCACGGGAAAGATATTCGTGATGACGGCCGCGGTCGATACAGGAAGCGTTCCCACGGTCTTAAGAGCCATCCGGGACGTTTTTGCCGGCCAGAATCCGGGGCCGCTAGAAATCACGCTGCGTTCGCTTCGGGGCCCGAGACTTTTCTTGGGCAACGCGCTGCCCGTCAGGAGGAACGGAAGGGTCGTGGCGGTTCAGCTTTTATTGAGAGACTCCGCGGAGCGCGGAGCGATGGCGGGGTAGGGGGGCGGGGTTAGTCGACGAGTCGCAGCTGGATCTTGCGGACGACCGTCATGAAAAGATTTTTGAGTTGGGTGGAATCCGGCGTCTGAAGGTAAAGGCCCGTCGGATGTTTGTCTGTGTCGTCGGACACGTCGTCGAATTCGGGATCTGAGGGCAGGGTGGCGTTGGCCATGCGCCGCAAGAGATATGATTTCAGCCTGTAGTGATCGTACACGTCCTGATACGCGCTCGCGCCTTCCGGCGCCGGATCGCCGAGTCCCACCGAATAGATCGTGATCCCCTCGTCCTTCGCGTAATCTCCCTCGACGATCGGTAGATTGTAATGCTCCTTGTACGCCTCGTAGTTGCCGTTATTGAGGCCGGCGTTCTCTCCGCGCACGTTCCCGCGCGAATCGAGGTAGCGGTAGCTGGAAAGACAGTCGAAAGGATCGTTGTAGCTCCCACTGCTACAGGGAACCTGTTCGTTGGTGACCGGATGGCGCAGTTGCTGGAAGAAACGCATGCGGTAGTAATACTCGCCGCTACCGCCCGGGTTTTGCGGAAGCGGCTGGCCCGTCGGCGGCGCGTCGTTGCGGTCCAGATAGCGCGCTTGGATCGTGTTGGGGGCGCCGTCGGTGAAAAGGAGGATAGCCTTCACGGTGTCCTTCGTGGGCTTTACGCGCTCGATTTCCTCGCGTCCATATTGGACGCCGAGCGCGATGTTCGTGGCCGATTCCGTCGCTAGATCGTCGATGACGCTCGTGAGCTCCTCGTGTGCCGAGAAGGTGCCCATCGGGCGCTTGATGTAGGCGTTCTCGCTGTACGCCACGATCGCGATCTGGTCGACGTTTTCCTGAAAACTGTTCACGAATCCCTTCGCTGCCTCCTTCATGTCGTCAAACTTCCCCCCGGACATGGAGCCCGAAATGTCGAGGACGAGGCTGAGGACGGCGGGATTCCGCCGGGCGGTCGAAGCCGCCGACACGGGAACGTTCCGCAGGCCGGGAATCAGCCCCATGAAGAACGTCTCGAGGTCCATCCGCGCGACGACATTCATTGTCATGACGCGGCTGGCGTCGATGGTGGCGTTGGCGGAGAGCTCGGTGACGACGTTGTCGGGAATGCCCATTTGGCGCAGATTGTAGCGCGCCATCGCGACGGCGTCGGCCTTCGCCGTCTCCACGTCCGCGCCGCTGTTGAGCCGCGCGATTCCGGCGATCGCCGCCGCGTCCACCGCGCGCCGCAGCTTTGCGTGCTTGAGGAACGCGTGCGCGGAATCGATCGAAAGACCCGAGAGGAGCAGAAGCCCGAGAGTCATGAAAATCATGAGGAAGAGCGCTTGGCCCTTCTGGGAATCAGTAAACCGTGGCTTCATGGAGGACCGCAGGGAAGCCGGTGAGGTCGATAAGGAACGCCAGCGGGGTGAGAGGTTCATAAGGATAGAAGACTTCTCCGATCGCGATGACCTCGTGGTTCTTCACGAGGCTCGAATCCATGTGTTCGTCCGAAAATTTACTGCTGTACACCCCGTTGCCGGATCCGCGCTGGGAGGCGAGCACTGGAGTCGGCGGCTCGATTACCGACGCCGGATCGGGGCGCCACACGCTCGCGATCACGCGGCCCCGCTCGGAAAATTCGGGAAGCATGCCGCCCGCGCCGGCGTCGATCTGTGTGACGACGGCGTCGAGGCAGTCGTCCAGGTCGCCGCCCCAGAAGGAACCGCAGTCGCGGAACGCGGCGTTGGCCGCTTCGCGCGAAAGCGCAGAGACGCGGTGCTCGTGGATGAGAAGGGCGCTGAACTCGATGAGCGCCATGAAAAAGGTGAGGAGAAGGGGGATTCCGAAGATGAATTCGAGCGCTGCCTGGCCCTTCTTTCCGCGGTAGGTCACGACTCGTCCTCCGAAAAAGGCTCGTTACGGACCAGCGTTTCGACGGTGACGCGCCAGTTGCCACTGACGTCTCCGGCGAGCTGCGCGAGGATCTCGGAGAGCGGGGTGAGCTTTACTTTCGTCTCGGCCTGCAGTCGGTAAAAGGTCATTGGGAGGCCCGCGGTGGCGCCGCCGTCTTTGTCGATCATCGTTACCTTCACGTCGCGGAGTCCGAGTTCTTCCGCCTTGTCTTCGACCTTTTTTTCGATGGCCTGCTCACGGTTTTCGTGGCCGTCCTTTTTTCCGAGGCTCCCGTAACGCGCGGCTTCGTTGATCGCGTACTGCAGGCAGACCCAGTTGTAGCAGATACGCGAGACGTCGGCGAGGACAAGGAGGAAGGCGAGGAAGAAGAGAAGGGAGAACGCGCTTTCGACAGCTGCCTGGCCGCTTTCGGAGCGCCGGCGACGCTTCATTTTCCCACGAAGACGATTTGCTCCCCGAGGCCGCACTCGGGAGAGGAGTCGGAGGCGAATTCCAGTACGGAATGGGCACCGGGAGCGTCCGCGAGGCGGTTCGGTTCGAGCTTTCGCTCGATACGCACGACGCGGTTCTGGCTATCCAGGAAGACCGCGTCGATCGGATAGCTCATTCCGAAGGTATGGACGGAGCCGCAAGGTTCGATCCAAACGGCTTCTCCAGCTTTCGGTTTAGGCCGCCCCAAGAGCCCGCGAAGACGCGTCCAAAAAGTGTCGCAGCGGCGGACATCGAGGGCGATTCTACGGTGGCGAGTGGCGTTGATCGCAATCATCGGCGCTGCATCGCGTCGGCTTGCTTCATGTTCCCGCTCATCGATTTTCCGAGCTGGTAGAACGCGGGGCCCAGCGTCATGGTGAAGAGGGACACGAAGATGAGCATCATCGGGAAGAGGAGTTTTACCGGGATCTGGAGGGCGCGTCCGCGCATCCGCTGACGCGACTTGTCGCGGAGCTCGCGGGCCTGGATGCGGAGCGTGCTCCCGAGGCTCGCGCCGAGCGTCTCGGACTGCACGATCGAGGAAAGAAGGAGCGAAAGGTCCGGAACGTCGCAGCGCTTCGCGAGGCGTTCGCAAGCTTGACCGAGAGAAAGCCCTCCCAGGAATTCGTGATGCATCAGCCGGAATTCCTTGGTGAGAGGGTCTTTGGTGTCTACCTCACCGAGCATGCGCTCGATCGCCGCGGGAAAGCTCAGTCCCGCCTCCACGCAGACCACGAGGAGATCCAGGAACTGCGGCAGGCTTCGGAGGATGGCACGCTTGCGCTTTTCGCGGCGAGATTTCACGAGCGTGCGCGCGATAAACCAGAAGAATGCGCCCCAGAAGAAAGCCATCACCGCGGTTTTTACTGTGAGCGTTCCAGAAAGGGTGTAAAAAACGAGGAGCCCGACCGGCACAAACCACGCGAGTTTGAAAAGAGTGCGGAAGAAGCCGACTTCCTTCTTCGAGACGACCCCCGCGAGGAAGAGCGCGCGGGAAGCTTTGTCGTTCTCGACGGCGTCGAGAGTCAGTGACTCCCCGCGCAGCGAACCCGACGTGCGGGCGTTCGCGTACGGGAACGAGAGCGCGCCCTCGGGCGCTTCGGCGAGGCGGGAAGCAACGAGCCTTTTTTTATCCCAGCGGCGGGTCAGGAGCCAAGCGGCGGAAGCGGCGGCGACCGCGGCAAGGAAAGGAAGAAGGGCGGTCATTTTTTAGTCCCTCAGACGGATGATGCGCCGGATCCAGAAGAAACCGGCGAGTTGGAAGAAGACGGAGATCCCGATCGCGACCTTGCCGCCCGGTGACTGCGCGAAACCGATGAGCGTTTTCGGATCGCGGACGAACCAGAGCGCGGAAAGGAAAATCGGAATACAAAAGAGGATCCAGGAGGACATGACGCCCTGCGAGGAGAGGGCCTGCGCCTCGCGCTGAAGCGCGAAGCGTTCGCGGATCGTGGTTTCGAGATTGTCGACGATTTCACTCAAGTTCCCGCCGAGCTCCTGGTGGATCGCGATGCTCGTGAGAAGGATCTTGAGCTCTTCGCTGCGGATCCGGTCGTACAGGTTCGCGAGCGCCGTCTCAAGTGAGAGGCCGAGACGGATTTCTGCGCGCACCGTCGAAAATTCGGTATTCAGGGGCCAGGGGGCGACGTCCGCGACCGTCGAGAAGGCAATTTCGATCCCGTGCCCGACCTTGATCGAATTCGAAAGGACCGAAAGCGCGTTCGGCAGGTATTCGGCGAATTTTGCGAGATAACGGGCTCGCATCGCGCGGAGCCAGAAGAAAGGGATGGCCGTCACGAGAGTCGCTCCCGCCAGGGCGACGGGGAAAGGCGCGACGCGGCCGATCGCGAAGAGTGAGACGCCGCCGAGGATTGCCGAACCCCAGAGGAAAGTTGAGACCGAGACCTTGAGCTTCGCGCTCACCAGAAGCGCCGCGATGCGCTTGGCGAACTTATGCTTGTGAAGCGCCTGATCGAGCGCATCGATGTCGCTGAACGAGGTCCGCTTGCGTAAGGAAGCTGTGATCCCGGCGACTGGAATGAGCCCCGCGAGGCGCTCCTGCATCGCGTTTCGCCGGTCGAAGACGCCGCCCGGGGCCATCGCGCGCGCGGCGAACCACACGCCGAAGCCGACCGTGAAGCCGTAGAAGAGAGCGATCACGACCGGACTCCAGCCGCGTGGCCGTTGCCGGTGATGGCGGTATTGAAGTGGCTCGGAAGCTGGATGCCGAGCGACCGCGCCCGTTCCAGAAACTTCGGTTTGACCGCGCGCAGCTGGAAGTCGCCCACGCATTTGCCGTCTGGGCCGATGCCCCGCTGAACGTAAGAGGCGATCTCCTGCATGCTCACGACCGTTCCTTCCATGCCCGTGACCTCGGAGATCGATTCCACGCGGCGCTGGCCGTCGGAGAAGCGGCGGATGAAGACCACCATCTGGATGGCGCTTGCGATCTGCCGCGTGATGACAGCAGGAATCATGTTGGCGCTGGACATGAGCACCATCGTCTCGATTCGGTACAGCCCGTCTCGGGGGGAGTTTGAGTGGACCGTCGTGATCGAGCCGTCGTGGCCGGTATTCATGGCCTGAAGCATGTCCAGCGCCTCCGCTCCGCGCACCTCGCCAACGACGATTCGGTCGGGACGCATGCGAAGGGAATTTTTTACGAGATCTCTCTGGGTGACGAGGCCCTTGCCCTCGATGTTGGAGGGGCGCGTTTCGAGGCGGATCACGTGCGGCTGTTGAAGCTGAAGCTCGGCCGCGTCCTCGATGGTGACGATGCGTTCGTCCGTGGGGATGAAGGAGGAGAGCACGTTCAGGAGTGTCGTCTTGCCGGAACCGGTGCCGCCGGCGACGAGGATGTTCATCTTCGCTTTCACTGCGGTCTGGAGGATGGCGAGCATCTCGGCCGAGATCGAGCCGTAGTCGACCAGGTCTTTTGTTGTGAGGGGTTGAGCCTTGAAACGGCGGATACAAACCGCGGCACCGTCGAGAGCCAGCGGCGGGATGATCGCGTTCACGCGCGAACCGTCGGGGAGGCGCGCGTCGACCATCGGCGACGCCTCGTCGATGCGACGACCGACGCGGGAGACGATGCGGTTGATCACGTGGCGCAGGTGGTTGTCGTCCTTGAAGACGACGTCGGTGCGGATGATCTTGCCCTTGCGCTCGATGTAGACGCAGCGCGGGCCGTTGACCATGATTTCGTCGATCGTGCGGTCCTGGAGAAGGGGTTCGAGCGGGCCGAGGCCGAAGGTGGAATTGACGACCTCGTCGACGATGAGGCGCTTTTCGCTCACGTTCAGGGGGTGGTTGTTCTCGTTAATAATCTCCCAGACGAGCTTCGCGACTTCGCGCCGAGCGGCCTCGTTGTCGATTTTGACGAGAAGATCGACATCGACGCGGTTTACCACCTCGCGGTGGAGTTTGGTCTTCAGGTCCTGAAGTTCTTCACGGCGTTTGTCGCCGGAAGGCGCGGACTGGGCTTTGGCGGAGGATTCGGAAGCGTTAGTTGAAAACACGGAAGAGGCCTTTCGGTTTGGCGGCCGCTTGCGGGGCGTTCGCGTCTTCGTTCACGAGGCTGGCGAGCTCGCCGATGCGACGCGCCAGTTCGGAGCGGTCTTCGATGCTGCGGATCGTGCGACCTGTGTTCACGGCCTCGATGCAGAGCGAATAATCGTTCGGCAGGCGGTAGCTGACGGGGTGCTGCATGCGTTTCTCGAATTCCTTCGTGTCGATCCGGCTCTTCGAGTCGCAGCGGTTCATGAGGATCTTCACTTTCTTCGGGTCGATGCCGGATTCGCGCGTTTTCTTCATGAAGTGCGCCAATCCCACGAGCGAGAGGACGTCGGGCGTGCCGACCGGGAAGACGATGTCGGATTCGCCGACGAGGAGCTTGCGGCAAAGCGGCTCGACGTGGCTCGCGTCCGCCAGCACGAAGTCGTGCGAGGCGCGCAGGAGCCCGAGCACCGCGTGGATCGCGTTCAGGAAATCCACGGTCGGCGCCTCGCGTTCGTCGCGAGGTACGGAGAGGATTTTGACGCCCGAGGGATGCTTCACCATGACGCCGTCCAGGAACGAAGCATCGAGGAGGGTGTAGTTTTCCACGAGATCCGCGAGCGCGTAGCCCGAGGCGACGTTGAGGTACGAGGAGGCGTCACCGCCGGTTGGAGAAAAATCGAGAAGAGCGACGCGCTTGGCCGGATCGGCGGCGAGCTCCACCGAAAGGTTCGCGAGAAGGAGCGTCACACCGCTTCCACCTTTGGGGCCGTAGAAAGTGACGAGCTTGCCTTTTTGCGCGCGAGGCGATTCGGCCCCGGCGGATTCGAGCTGCCGGAGGAGGCCTTTGAGTTCTTCCGCCTGAACGGGCATCCCGAGGAAGTCCTTCACGCCGCTTTTGACGAGTTTGAGCACGACCGAGCCGTCGGACGGGGAACCGGCACCGACGAGACGGGAAACGGGGAAGCGCGTCGAGAGGTCGGCCGCGTACGCGACGAGCGCGTCGGTGCCGTGGCGCAGGTCCAGGACCACCGCGGAGGGTTCGGCCCCGAATACGGGCGAATCGGAATAAGTGACACTCCGCACCGTGCGGGCGGAGCCGGTCTGGGAAAGGGCGAGCGTGAAATCCGACGCGAAGTCCGCGTCGTCCGAAATTGTCAGGATGAAATCGGTGTCATGAGAAAGCATGATTCCCCCTTTAAGAGGCCCCTCGGGCGGGGCGTTGGCCTCCGCGGACCGGTCGGGTGCGGATCTCGCGACCCTACGGTAACCGCGGAGGAGTGAGCGCTTCGGAACGTCGCCGGCGGACGCCGGCGGTTGGTGCGGGTATTAAGTGAGCGTGGACGGGGCGTTGTTGACGGCCGTCGACACCTTCGTGAACGCGCTCGTGATCGAAGTGCGGAGCGGGTTGTTCGTGGTCATGAGCGTGGCGCCGATGATGACGACGACGGCGACGACGATCAGCGCGTACTCGACCGTACCCTGACCCTTTTGAGACTGCAGGCGAGACATGACATTCTTCATGGAATTCCTCCTTGGTTGGTTTATGATTTCGAGCTGATTAACGAAACCGGCATCGTTCGTGCCGGGTGAAGCGCGCTAAGCGGGACTTAGCGGAGAGTCGACGGTGCGTTGGTGACTGCGGTGGAAACCTTCGTGAACGCACTCGTGATCGAAGTGCGGAGCGGGTTGTTCGTGGTCATGAGCGTGGCGCCGATGATGACGACGACGGCGACCACGATGAGAGCGTATTCGACCGTGCCCTGGCCTTTTTGGGAACGTAAACGGGATGCAAGCGACATGCTTTGGAGTCTCCTGAAATGATTCTTTCGGAACGTTTGATTTGATAGGAGTGCCCTGAAACGATATTTTGGGAATGTCTCAGAGCAGGATGGTGACGTAATTGTATCTAAATAGGGGGTCGAAGTCAATCGAAAAATTAGAAACTTTTAATGTTCATCTAATCAGTTTCTAATGCGCGCGCATGTGGATTTTAACTTTTCTGACGGTGCCTTCGTCTTTTTATTCGCGGAGCGCGCGTTCCGGCGACCCGTTTGTTTGACACGTATTAGGGGCGGTGTTACAATTGCCCGTCTTTCGGCGACACCCAACTCGCGGGCATCTTTTCAATGGCTTCCTTCAATTATTCGCGTCTGAAAAATTTGGTCACCGGCTTCAACCGGGCGAAGGTGCTCGTCGTCGGCGATCTCATCCTCGACGAGTTCATCTGGGGGAAAGTGTCCCGCATCTCGCCCGAAGCGCCGGTTCCCGTCGTCTGGGTCGATTCCGAGAATTTCATGCCCGGAGGAGCGTCGAACGTGGCCGCGAACATCCGCTCCCTCGGGGGCGAAGTGTGGCTCGTCGGAGCGGTGGGCAACGACCACCGGGGCGAAGTGCTTCGCTCGCTATTGAAGGAAAAGGGCGTTCACTGCGACGGCGTGCTCACTGACGATTCCCGTCCCACCACGCAGAAGACCCGCATCATCGCGCAGCACCAGCAGGTGGTGCGCGTCGACCGCGAAAAGACGGGACCGCTTCCGGACTCCGTCCTTCGCGAGACTCTTTCCTATATAGAGGAGCGCTTGCCGCAGGCCGACGCACTCATCATCGAGGATTACGGCAAAGGCGTGGTCGTTCCCAAGCTCGTCCGCGAGATCGTGCGTCTGGCCAAGAAAACCGGCAAGGTGATCACGGTCGATCCCAAGGAAGAGCACTTTTCCTACTACAAAGGCGTCACGACCATCACGCCGAACCATCACGAGGCCGCGAGCGCGGTCGGTTTCCCGTTGAAGGACGAGGCGAGCTTGCAGAAGGCCGGCGACAAGCTCCTTGCGAAGCTCGGCTGCGAGAGCGTGCTTATCACCCGCGGCGAGAACGGCATGGCGCTTTTCCAGAAGGGCAAGCCCGCTTTCAAGATTCCGACCGTCGCGCAGGAGGTTTACGACGTCTCCGGCGCGGGCGACACCGTCATCGCCGCCTACACGCTCACGCGCGCGGCCGGCGGCAACGGTGCCGAAGCGGCGTACGTCTCCAATTGCGCGGCAGGCATCGTGGTCGGCAAGCTCGGCGTCGCGGTCACCAACCAACAAGAGCTGCTCGGGCGGCTGAAAAGGGAGCTTTCGCGATGATCGAAGCCATCGGCGTCATCCCCGCGCGTTACGGTTCGACGCGCTTCGAGGGGAAGGTCATCAAGGATCTCTGCGGCAAGCCCGTCGTGCAGCACGTTTACGAGCGCGCGAAGAAGGCTCGGCAGTTGGACGACGTCATCATCGCGGCCGACGACGACCGCATCGTCGACGTGGTGAGAGGGTTTGGAGGGAAAGTCGTCTTCACTTCGAAATCGCACACGACCGGCACGGACCGTCTGGCGGAAGTCGTAAACGCCATCGACGTGAAGATCGTCGTGAACATCCAGGGCGACGAGCCGCTCATCAATCCTCTCGTGATTGACGATCTCGTCAAGACCATGAAGGACGACCTCTCCCTCATGATGGCGACGGTCGTCAAGAAAAGCACGAACGAGGACGAATTCCGCAGCCGCGACGTGGTGAAGGCGATCGTCTCGCAGGATAAATACGCGCTCTACTTCTCGCGTTCTCCGATCCCGACGCTCCTGCAGCCCGGCGGTGAAAATTATTTCTACAAGCACATCGGCATTTACGCCTATAATAAGGAATTCTTGTTCACCTTTAAGAAACAGCCGCCGACTTACCTCGAAACGAACGAGCGGCTGGAGCAGTTGAGGGCTCTTGAGAACGGAACGCGCATCAAGGTGATCGAAACCAAATACGAGACCGTGGGCGTCGACACGCCGGCCGACCTCGAGCTTGCCCGGATGATCCTGGAGAAGGAAATGGAAAAGGAAAAGAATGGCTAAGCACATATTCATCACGGGCGGCGTGGTCTCGAGTCTCGGTAAGGGTATCGTCTCCTCGTCTCTTGGCAAACTCCTGGAAGCGAAGGGCCTCCGGGTGATCATGATGAAGTGCGATCCTTATCTGAACGTCGACCCGGGCACCATGAGCCCATACCAGCACGGCGAAGTCTACGTCACGGAAGACGGCGCCGAAACCGACCTCGACCTCGGCCACTACGAACGCTTCACGAACGTCGAAATCTCCCGCCTCAACAACATTACGACCGGCAAGATCTACTATTCGGTCATCTCCAAGGAACGCCGGGGCGATTACCTCGGCGCCACCGTCCAGGTCGTCCCGCACATCACGGACGAGATCAAGAACAACATTAAGGAAGTCTCGAAAGGGAAGTCGGTTGACGTCGTGATCTGCGAGATCGGCGGCACGGTCGGCGATATCGAAAGCCTTCCGTTTCTCGAAGCCATCCGCCAGTTCCGCCACGACGTGGGGCGCGACAACGCGCTGAACGTCCACTTGACGCTCGTCCCTTACCTCCGCGTCGCCGACGAGATCAAGACGAAGCCGACCCAGCACTCGGTCGCCGCGCTCCGCGAGATCGGTATCCAGCCCGATATCCTGATGTGCCGCACCGAGAAGCGCCTCTCCAAGGAAACGCGGGCCAAGATCGGTCTTTTTTGTAACGTCGAGACCGAGAACGTCATTCAGGCTCTCGACGTCCACGATATCTACGAGGTCCCGCTCGCGCTGAAGGAGGAGGGCCTCGACGAAATCATCGTAAGGCTTTTGAAGTTGAACGGCGAAGACGGCGCCGAGAAGCTCAAGAAATGGAAAACGGACGTCGTCGACAAGGTCCTGAACCCCACGCGCGAGGTCACGATCGGCGTCGTCGGCAAGTACATGGAGCTTCAAGACGCGTACAAATCGATCTACGAGGCGCTCAAGCACGGCGGCATCGCCAACGACTCCAAGGTGATTATCAAGAAAATCGACGCAGAGGACGTGATGGTCCACGGACCCGAGAAGTACCTGAAGGACGTGAGTGGCGTGCTCGTGCCCGGCGGTTTCGGCGACCGAGGCATCGAGGGGAAGATCAAAGCGATCAAATTCGCGCGCGAGCAGAAGGTGCCGTTCTTCGGCGTTTGTCTCGGAATGCAAACGGCGGTCATCGAGTTCGCGCGGAACGTCTGCGGCATGAACCGCGCCAATTCCACCGAGTTCAACAAGACCACGCCGTACCCCGTGATCAGTCTCCTCGAAGAGCAAAAGCGCGTGAAGAACATGGGCGGCACGATGCGCCTGGGCTCCTATCCCTGCCACTTGAAGCGCTCTACGAAAACCTTCAAGTCTTACGGCAAGGAATCGATCCACGAGCGCCACCGCCACCGGTACGAGTTCAACAATAAGTACAAGGTGAAGATGGAGACGCAGGGCATGATCATTTCGGGAACGAGCCCGAACGGTCGTCTCGTCGAAATCGTCGAACTCGTGGGCCACCCGTGGTTCGTCGGTTGCCAGTTCCATCCGGAATTCAAATCCAAGCCCGACCACGCGCACCCACTCTTCCGGGAGTTCGTGAAGGCGTCCCTTGCCCACAAAGTCGATTAAACCCAAGATCGCGCGCGTCGGAAAAATCGAGATCGGCGAAGGCCGCCCGCTGGCTCTTCTGGTCGGTCCGTGCGTGATCGAAAGCGAAAAGCACGCGATCAAGCACGCGAAGGCCATCGCGAAAATCGCCGCCCGCTTCAAGATGCCCCTGATCTACAAATCGAGCTACGACAAGGCCAACCGCACGTCGATGGGCTCGTTCCGCGGCCTCGGTATCGACGCCGGTCTTTTGATCCTCCAGCGCGTGAAGGACGAGACCGGGCTTCCGATCGTGACCGACGTCCATTCGCCGGAAGAATGCGACAAGGTTTCGCGCGTCGCCGACGTCCTCCAGATTCCGGCGTTTCTCTGCCGTCAGACGGATCTTCTTCTCGCCGCCGGCCGCACGGGCAAAGCGGTCAACGTGAAGAAGGGGCAGTTCATGGCTCCCTGGGAGATGGGCAACGTCGCTGAAAAGATCGCCTCCACCGGAAACAAAAACGTGATGCTTTGCGAGCGCGGCACTTCTTTCGGCTACAACACGCTCGTTTCCGATTTTCGCGCGATCCCGATCATGAAAGAAACAGGATTTCCGGTCGTGTTCGACGCGACCCATTCCGTCCAGCAGCCCGGCGGTCGCGGAAAGACCTCCGGCGGCGATCGCCGCTTTGTGCCGACGCTCGCGCAGGCCGGCGTCGTATCGGGCGCAGACGCCGTTTTCATGGAAGTGCACGAGGATCCGGACAACGCGCCGTCCGACGGCCCGAACATGGTGCGCCTGGCCGATCTCGAGCGGCTTCTCGAGCGCCTGTTCGTGCTTTCCCGGGTGGTGCGCGGTGGCCGTTAAGGCGGTCGGGCGCGCGGTCTTAAAGATCGAACGCGACGCGCTCGCGTCGCTGGTTGCGCGCGTCGATTCGAACTTCGAAAAAGCCTGCGAACTGATTCTAAAATCCAAAGGCCGCGTCGTCCTCACCGGGATGGGAAAGCCCGGTTTCATCGCCCAGAAGATCTCGGCCACTCTTTCCTCGACGGGCACCTCCTCGTTCTTCGTCCATCCGGCCGAAGCGCTCCACGGCGACTTGGGCCGCGTAATGAAAGAGGACGTCGTGGTCGCGCTTTCGAACAGCGGCCGTACGGAAGAAATCCTGAAGCTCCTGCCGGTGGTGCGCAAAATCGGCGCGAAGCTCGTCGCGCTGACCGGCGATAAAAAGTCGCCGCTGGCGCGTCAGGCGGACGTCACGATCGACGTGAGCGTGAAGAAGGAAGCCTGTTCGCTCAATCTCGCGCCCACGGCCTCCACGACCGCCATGCTCGCGATGGGGGACGCGCTCGCCGTCGCGCTTCTCGACGCGAAGGGCTTCAAGGCCGAGGATTTCGCGTTCTTCCATCCCGGCGGCAGCCTCGGCAAAAAACTGCTCCTGACCGCCGCCGAGATCATGCGCAAAGGCGCCTCGAACCCCATCGTGCGCGAAAGCGAGAAGGTGAAGGACGTCCTTTATAAGATCACCGAAGCGCGCGCGGGTTCCGCGACCGTCGTGGGGCCAAATGGAAAGCTTTCCGGTATTTTCACCGACGGCGATCTCCGCCGCCGGGTACGCGAAGAAGGCGGCCGCGTGCTCGAGCGCCGCGTCGCGGACGTCATGACCAAGAATCCCGTCACGATCGAGGCCGGCCGCCTGGCCGCCGAAGCGCTCGAGATCCTGCGTTCCAAACGGATCGACGAAGTGCCGGTGGTCGATCCGAAGGGGAAGCCGGTCGGGCTTTTGGACGTGCAGGATCTTCTAAAAGCGGGGCTCTTATGAGCGAATCGACCACGGAATTCCTGGAACGCGTCCGGCGCGTGAAGCTCTTCGTCGTGGACAACGACGGGGTGCTCACCGACGGCCGCATCGTCCTCGGCGATTACGGCGACGAACTCAAATTCTTCGACGTCCAGGACGGGCACGGCCTCGTGATGCTCCGCCGCGCGGGTTTTTCCACCGCGATGATCTCCGGCCGCAAGAGCAAGGTGAACATCCGGCGCGGAAAAGACGTGCAGTTCAACAAGGTTTACCAGAACGCGCACGATAAACTGAAGGTGTACGAGAAAATGCTCAAAAAATTCAAAGTGGGTGCGCAGGAGGTGTGCTACGTCGGGGACGACCTCATCGACCTCCCCGTCATGACGCGCGTCGGTCTGGCTGTCGCGCCCGCGAACGCCGTCGCCGAAGTGAAGGCGGCCGCCCATTACGTGACCGTGCGCTCCGGCGGCCGGGGTGCCGTCCGGGAGCTCTGCGATCTGATCCTCAAGATGCAGGGGAAATGGTCGGAAGTCACCGCGCGGTACTACCGTTGAGCTACCATCGCCTGAACATCCCGTTCGTCCTGGCGGTCAGCCTTGCGGTTCTTGTCGTGCTCCTTTTGACCGGCCGCGAAGCTAAAAAATCAAAAGCCGCGCCGAAGAAAGACGCCCTCCGCGCCGCGCTTCTGGGCTCCGCGTCTCCCAATCAGGAACTCCAAAAGTTCAATCTGACCGGTTTCGACGAAAAAGGGAAACGCTTCTGGAACCTCGAAGGGCAGAACGCGCAGATCGACCCGACGCAGACGGTGTTCCTCGAACAGAACGTCACGCTCCGCTTGCGCGACGACACGATCATCAAAACCGACAAAGTGGAATGGTCGCAGGGCCGCGCTCTTCTTAAAACGGACGCCCGCGTGTACGTCACCCATCAGAGCGCCGATATCCGGGGCCTCGGCGCCGTCGGCCGTCCGAACGAAGGTTTCATCCAGCTCAATCGCCACATCGAAATGGACATGGAGAACGGGGCGCGCATCACCTGCTCCGGTCCGATGAAGATCTTTTACAACGAAAACAAGGCGATCTTCTATCGGAACGTGCGCGTGCGCGACGCGCGTGGCATCCTGACCGCCCGCCGCATGGACGTCTTCTTCGACGGGGAGAACAAGAAGATCAGCCGCATCGAGGCGCTCGGCAATGTCGTGATCGAGCGGGGCACGGACACCACGCACTCGCGCCGCGCGATCTACACGCCCTCGAACGGCGCGATACGCCTCGAGGGAAATCCGGAGATCACGCTCCACAAAGGAAGTTCGAGGCTCCTCGATGGCGCTGTTAGAAACTAACTCTATCCGAAAGAGCTACAACGGCCGCACCGTCGTGAACGGCGTCGACCTGCGCGTGAACGCGGGCGAGATCGTCGGCCTTCTTGGCCCGAACGGCGCCGGAAAAACGACGTCGTTCTACATGGTCACGGGCGTCGTGAAACCGGATTCCGGCACGATCCTCTTCGATCACCGCGACGTCACGCAGTACCCGATGCACCGCCGGGCCCAGCTCGGCATCGGCTACCTTTCCCAGGAACCCTCGATTTTCCGGAAACTCACGGTCGAAGAGAACATCCTCGCGATCCTGGAGACGCTCGATCTGCCGCGCCGCGAACGCAAAGCCCGTCTCGAAGAGCTTTTGAACGAGCTCGGCATCGCGCACCTTCGTAAATCGAAAGCGTTCACGCTCTCCGGCGGTGAGCGCCGCCGCCTCGAGATCACGCGCGCGCTCGTCACGCACCCGCTTTGCATCCTTCTCGACGAGCCGTTCTCGGGCATCGACCCGATCGCCGTCACGGACTGCCAAAACCTGATCCGCGAGCTGCGGGAAAAGGGCCTCGCCATTCTTCTCACCGATCACAACGTCCGCGAAACCCTCGCGATCACCGACCGCGCGTACATCATGTCGGAAGGGAAGATCCTCATCTCCGGCACCAAGGAAGACCTCCTCACCTCGAAAGAAGCCCGCAAGATCTACCTCGGCGAACAGTTCACGATGTGAAATGAGCACCGAAGTTACGGCGACCCCTCGGTCGTCGTCAACTTCGCCGCGCGAATTTCGTTCCGAGAAAGCGCCCCAGCGCTGACGAGGAACCCCTAATATCCCTTTTCAATTTAATCCTCGCTGCCCCCCAAAAAAAACGTTATCGCGCCATATCCCGCCATATCCAACCTATCAAATATTAAGCATCTTTAATCAAAATTACCTAGCCCTTGTATAAGTGCTAGTGAAACATGATACTACTTATTAAGTGTTTAAAAGATGTCAGGCTGGTAGCATGCTTTCTTTGTAAAGGGCCGACGGATGAAGAAAAGCCTCAAAACGATTTCTCTCCTTCTTGCGCTCGCCTTCACGGCGGAAAATGTCTTCGCCTACATCGAGCCGACCGCGACCCAATCCGAGCCTCAGCTTTCCGAGTACAATCCAAACGCGGATGAGCTTTGGCGGGAAGAAAAGGCGCGGCGGTTGGAGAGCGGACCCGTAGTCTCCACGTCGACGTCTGCCTCGAATCCACTGGTGGACCTGCCCGATCCCGCGCCGGCGGGGGGATCCAGCGAGATGCCGACGGCGCCGTCCGCGCCGACTGCACCTACGAGCTCGCTTGCGCCGACGTCCGCGACATCCACGCCGACTTACGCGCTGCCCGATCTCTCTTCGCCCGAGATTCTGGCGACCACGTCGCTTACTGCGATGCGGAATCTCCAGGACATCCTGATCCGGGAAATGCAGGGCGAGACGTTGACCGCTCTTCATGTGGATCAGATCCGGAATTTCGACGACCTTTTAACAAACGGTTCGGAAAGCATGTTCGAGGGCGAAGCGGCGATCACCGAGCCGCATCGCGCGCCCATGATGACTGTTCGGGAGTGGGTGAGCCATTTTCAGCAGGCGCGCCTTGCGGAGAGCGGTGCTTCGTCGACGGTTCGGGCTCTGTTCGAGCGTCCTTGGGCTGACATTTCTTCCGCGTCGATCCGGGATTTCCTCATGCCATTTCGTGATGCGCGCTTCGTTTCTTCGGATTTCAACGTGCCGCTGGCCGACATGCTGGACATCGTCCGCAGTCACCGGAGTGCTGCTTACAACGATTTCGTGGCGGCCTGGGTAGACGAAATTTCCTGGCGTTACCCCTACAGGCGCTACGAGCCGGCGGCCGCCTTCGCGCAACGGGTTGCGCACCTCGACGGTGTCGTCGTTGAGGTGAATCACCGCATCGGCCAGCTTATCTCGGAGAGGGTTCCCGCGTTCCACCTCGCGATCGAAGGCTCGTACGGAACGCCTGCGTATGACCTCACTCCGAACACGACGTTCGAGTCGGGGCGCAGCATCAGCGGGTTTTTCCGAAACGCCTTGATCGCGGCGGCAGTGCAGGCGTGGAACGCGGACACCTCGCAGTCTAAAGCGCAGTTTCGTTTCGTCAGTGAAGGCCTTTTTCAGCAAGCAGTCCGCGTCGAAGCGCGGGCGCGCGCCATCGGCACGCCGATCGCGAGCACGGATTTCCACGGAGTCATCCAATTCCTGGGAGCGCTTAGAAGCCTTACGGCTGAACCGGTGGCGCAGGAGGAAGAGCCGACGATCCCGTTCCAAGGTTCCGACAACGTTGTGCGGATCGGCGCCGTCTACCGCCATTCGTCCACGGAAGGCATGCTCCGGATCGCGAATATCGTTCCCGGGCAGGCCGGCTACTTCCGCTCTTCCGACGGAAACTACACGCGATCTTGGAATGCGGCAGGCCGCGGCATCGAGATGATCATGACCGATGGCGTCACGCGGATCAATTCATTCGACCCCGCGAACTCCTGGACGCATCAAATCGGCACAATGGTGGATACGGGCGGAATCCCGCCGAAACGTTTTCAAGTTCGAGAGGTGCATTTCAACGCCATGCCGGCTAGCGGGACCCGCCCAGCGAGTCCGGCTCACATTGCGCATTTTGCGGAAGTCATGGTTAATGGCAGGCCTCAGTCCGCCGTTGTTAGAAAAGTGTTCCGAGACGGAAAAGAAGAAATCTACGACCACTACGTCACCGGTGGCAGTTTGCCGGGTATTACCGGAGTCCAACCGCCACAGACGCTGGTGAACGTGATCCGCGAGGTGCGGGAGGCGAACGGCAATAGGGACTACTTCGTGACGAGCCGTACGGGGGCACAGCCTACTCCGCAGCTTGCCGTGCGTTACATGCCGAATGCCGTCAGTCCCCAGCCCGCAGTGATGATTCAGGCTCAGCCGATGCTGACCGCCACGACTTCGGCCGAACGCTGGAGAATCGCCGGAGAAATCGCTGCATTCGTCGTCAGAATTGAGGAGGCCCGAAATCTTTTCATCATAGGCGATACTCCGAACGGCAAACCCGGCATAGGGATGCCCGGTTGGAATTCGCTCAGCCCTGTGGAGCAAGACAGCTTCTTCCGGGTGCCGCTGACGAATTGGTTGTATGATTGGACCGAGACGTCAGCGGAGAATTCGGATCATTTCTTCACGCTGGGTATCCGCGGGCGGCTTTCGGCCGTCGCGCGTGACCGAACGACCGGGGCGTCACACGTGAACCCGGCGTATTTTTCCGCGAATAATCTTCGTACGCAGGTCGGGATGACCGTAAACCAGGACGGAACCGTCGCGGGTGTTACGGCTGAACGGATCCGTCGTTCTTATTTTCCTAGCGGCGCAGCGGTCTCGTATACATACAGAGGAGAATTCATTCCTTCCGGCCAGTTCGTCATGGACCCGCGCTGGCTGACGGACCGGTTCGGAACGAGCACAACGGCGGTCGCTCAAGAGCAGTGGCGTCCGGCCGACCCGCCTTACGGCGGGTGGGTGAATTCCGGAGACCGGTACGATTCCGAGGTGACGTACGAATGGGCGCCTCGCTCGTCGTTCATCGCCACGTACGCGGACACGGTACAGGGTTTCGTTCGCGGAGAGCAGGACCTTTTCGGTTTCTACGTGCCCCCCGTCGTCAGTAATACCTTTAACGCGCTCGAGAATATCGGGCAGGACGCCTGGCATAACGTGGTATATGCGATCAATGTACTGTCTCCGCTGGGCGAAGCGGAGAACAGGGCGCTTTTGGCGGAGAGAAGCCGCATTCTGTCCGCCTCCGGCCTGACGTGGGAAGCTCGCCGGCAAATGCTCCAGAATTTGGCCCGCGCCACGACGGACGCGGACGTGCCCCTTGCCATCAGCGCGTCGATCGCAGGCTTGGGAGCCGCGGAACTCCGGGTGCTCGATCATTTCATCACGCGCGACCGCGAGCGGCAGAACAACACGCCCGGGTTTGTCGGACGGCGTATCACGTTGCTCGAGCGCGCGCGAAAGCTCATGGATTATTCGCACGGCAACGTCGCCGCGTGGCTCGCCATGGACTCGACCGGTTTCATGGCAGGCGCGCACGGGGTGATGAGTATCGCGTCGCACACGTCGGAAATGCTTTTCCAATCCCTCCCGATGATGATCGCCCTCTCGGTGATGAATACCGTGGGCCCCATGTCACAGGGCGGCTTCCTTGCGCCCGTCGGCCAGAGCGTCAATTTATATATGCGCATCGACGACGCGCTTTCCATCATTGACTCGGTCCACGAGCTCGCGCAGATGGCTCGCAGCGGCGAAGGGGACTTCGCGCGTGTGAGCAGCACCATCTCAACTGTCCTCGCCGAGTACGTGACCGAGGTGGAATTCTGGAGAGCGCTCGATAGGACGCGTAGCAGGCTCTTCCTGCGCCCGAACACGTCGCCGGAGGTTCCGCCGGTGCCAACGCCGGGCACTCCGCCGACGGTCGTCAATCCGCCCCCCGCGGTCGACATGCCGCCGGTTATCGACCTTCCGACTGTCGTGGATCCACCGACGATCGTCAACCCGCCGACCACACCGCCGACCACACCGCCGACCACACCGCCAACCACACCGCCGACCACACCGCCGGATCCAACGGACGCTCGTATTCAGCAATTAGTGGACGCTCAATGGGTGCAGTACAGTCAGCCCATCACTCAAGCGCAATTGGAAGCCATTCAGGATACGCTCGACGCCATTCTCGACGCGAATCCCGACGTAACGATTTCCGACGCGCTGATCCGCCGCGTCACCGCTACGGTGGCGGCCGAGTCGGGGGTTGGGCTGCACCTGGCGACGATCGCCCTCTCGGACGCGGACGTGTCCCAGCTCGACCGGACTCTCGCCGAAATTTCCGCCGACGATCCGGCTCGTCAGCGCATACAACAAATTTATGACGCGGCATTCGCCGAGAACTCCATCGACGGTTGGGATTTCCCCGTCGATCCGCCCACGGTGACGCCGACGGTCGACCCTTCGACTCCGACCGGTCTCGCGGCGCTCATCGCCGATGGCCGCGTTCACGGGTCGGATTCTTCGCAGATCGCCGCTCAGCGGAACGCCCTCCTAGATTTCTTGAACGAAAACAACATTCCCGTGAGAGGGCACGGTGCGGCGGCCTCGACGTCTTTCGGTGTGTTGAACCAGCTCATCGCCTATCTTCAGGCGAATCCCGATCGCGCCGCGACGGTCGGAGCGCTTCTGGCCACGCTCAACGACACGAACAGTCTCGGACTCGCGGATATCTTGAGTTCGGGCCATCTCCGCCACCAGAACGGGGGAGAGTCGTACGCGGATTTGCGGAATCCGAATCCGACGGAAGCCGTTACGGGAACCGGACTACAGGACAACGGCACGGGGCTTTTCATCCCGCGCCAGCGGATCGGGACGCCGCTGCCGCTCATGAACAACGCCGCGGTCGGCGCAACGACCCTGGATCTCTCTCATGTCGAGCTCATCGTCATGGCCGACGGATACGTTCAATTGCTTCGCGCCGCTTACCCCCAGTATGCGACGCCGAGCGCGGGCGGTCCGTGGATCTGTTCGTACGCCGAAGCGCAGACTTACCTCGCCGCGCAGAATGCGACCACCACGACCACGCTTCCGCCGACGACCACGACTCCGACGCCACTTCTTCCGACGATACCAACTTTCACGCCGACCATGCCGACGAGCCCTACGTCGCCGACCCCGACGACGCCCCAGACCCCCGACAATTCCACGTCTCTCGACGGGGACGATTGGACAACTGGTGCTCCCGGCACCGACCCTAACGTGACTCCGGACGGGCCGGGATGGGACACGGGCACGATGTATATTCCGTACCCGACGGTACCCGTAGACACCACGGAATTCGTCGATGGGGACGAATGGACCTCAAACACAGAGCTCTTCGTGACCCTCTTCGGAGAAGCTGGAACTTGGGACACGGGTGGCGGTTCCTCAGGTTCAAATGGGATGCCGCAGTACAACGAGCCCAGCGCGGTCACGACCGCCTCGTCCATTCCGATGTACGTCGACCTGAACATGGGAAGCGACTATTACGTAATGGGCGAGTGGGCTGATTCGTCGGTGTACTCCGGGCCCGCAGTGACCGATTCTTATACGTTGAGCACGATTCCGATGTACCCGGAGGCCTCGTCACTGGTAAGTGACTATCGCGTCATGAGCTCAATGCCGGTATACGCCGAGCCCACAGCGCTCGTGAGCGACTACTTCATTGCGAGCTCTATGCCGATGTACGTTGAAACGATATCCTACGCTTCCGCGCCAATCGTGAACGATTACATTATAATGGGGGGCATGCCCAGATACGACGATCCCTGGATGAGTGGAGCGGGGGACGAATGGTACGTCTCCTATCCGCCCAGCGTGCGCCCCTCGATCCCGAGCCCCGGTTATATGCCTCCGGCCCCCACTTCGCCGGCGCCGCCCTTCATGCCCGCGGTCATCTCTCCCTATATCGATTCGCCGCTTCCGCCCCGCATCGACGATCCAGCTCCGCTCATGAACCACTACCTGGTCATGGGTAGTATGCCCTTGTACGACCCCTTGACCCTCACGACGTCGCTCGACTACTACCAACCCTATTACATCCCTCTCTTTTACGACCCCGCCTACGCCTAAGACCCTGTAACACCCCTTTACCAAGAACGGTTTACGAGTCCTTTGCCGTATGGTATTATCAAAACTCTTCCGCCGGCCTCTGCCGGCGGTGGGCTCTTTTTTTCCCTTTAAACGCAATTTAAGGAGACAGGCCATGGAAATCGACATCTCCGGGCGCCATTTCAAGGTGACCGAGCCCTTGAAGGATTACATCACCGAGAAGGTCTCCAAGCTCGACAAGTTCTCTTTGAAGCTCGAAAACGCGCACGTGGTCCTCGACGTGCAAAAGCACCTGCAGATCGCCGAGATCACGCTGCACGGCAAGAACGTGCGCGTCACGGCGAAAGAAGACAGCACGGACATGTACGCGGCGTTCGACAAGTGCTTCGACGTCATGCAGCTGCAGCTCAGCCGCCTGCACGACAAGGTCCGCGACCACAAGGGGCGCCGCTACGGCGTCACCGACAAGACCCAGAAAGGCGATACGTGAAGACCCAGGCCAAAAAGGTAAAAGATTGTAAGGTTCGCCTGACCGTCGAGGTCGGCGCGGATGTGATCGACGCGCGGTACCGTGCGGTGCTCCAGGATTTCCAGAAAGAAGCGAATCTTCCCGGCTTCCGCCAGGGCAAGGCGCCCGTCGAGATGGTCGAAAAGAAGTACGCGAAAGAAGCCGAAGAAGAGACGGTGAAGTCGCTCGTCCCTGAGGTGTATCACCGCGCGGTCGTCTCGGAGAAGCTCCAGCCGGTCGCGCTTCCTTCTATTTCCGAGATCGAATTCGAGCGCGGCAAGAAGCTTTCGTTCGTGGCCGAGTTCGAGACCGCCCCGGAATTCACCCTCAAGAACTACAAGGGATTGAAGCTCAAGAAGATCGATGCCGCAGTCGCCGACGAAGACGTCGAAAAAGGCGTCACTTCGCTTCTCGAATCCCGGGCGGAACTCGTTCCCATCGTCGAGCCCCGCGCGATCAAGCAGGGCGATTTCCTTCTTTCCGACGTCGAAATTTGGAAGGATGGCCAGTACATTCCGGGGAAGAAGGGCGTCCTTCTTTACGCCGAGCCGAACGAAGGTGACGATTTCTACGACAAGATCATCGGCGCGCAGGTCGACGAGGTCCGCGAAATCTCGGTTGAGATGAGTCCCGAGGAAAAAGCTCAAGGTCTCGTCGGCCGTAAGCCTCTCTACAGGGTCGCGGTCCGCGCGATCCAGGAAAAACGCCTGCCGAAGCTCGACGAAGAGTTCGCCAAGAACTTCGGCATGGGTTCCGTCGACGCCCTGCGAACGGCGGTGAAGACCGATATCGAGCGTCACAAGGCCGGTGAGTCGCACGAGAAGCAGAAGGGCGAGCTTTTCGACGCGCTCCTGAGCCTCGCGACCTTCCCTCTGCCCGACGGCCTCGTCGAGAAACAGGAAGAGCGCCTCGTGGAGCAGTCCCGCACGCAGATGCAGCGCATGGGCATACCGCCGGCGCGCATGGACGCCGAGCTCGAGAACATCAAGCAGGACGCCGGCCGAAAAGCGGCCGAGCAGGTGAAGCTCTATTTCATCCTCCAAAAGGTCGCCGACGAAGAAGGAATCGAAGTCCAGGAGACGGAACTCGACCAGCGCCTCGAAGCGCTCGCCGAGGAATCCAAGCGCCCGATGGACGAAGTGCGCCAGGTTTTCGAGGACGATCTCCGGGAAAGCATGCGCGAGAAGGCAACCATCGATTTTTTGCTCGCGAACGCGAAGTTCGACGAGACGAAATCCTAAACGAATCATGACAGAAGAGGAGGGCGACGTGAGTATTCTCATCCCGATGGTCATCGAGCAGACGGGCCGCGGCGAGCGCTCGTACGACATCTATTCGAGGCTTCTGAAAGATCGCGTCATGTTCCTGGGGACCCCGGTGGACGACAACGTCGCGAACCTGCTCGTCGCCCAGCTCCTTTTCCTTCAGATGGAGGATCCGGAGAAGGATATCCACATGTACATCAACTCGCCCGGCGGTTCGATTACCGCGGGTCTTGCGATCTACGACACGATGCAGTTCCTGAAGTGCGACGTGGCCACGTACTGCATCGGCCAGGCCGCTTCGATGGGCGCCGTGCTCCTGGCGGCGGGCACGAAGGGCAAGCGTTACGTGCTTCCGAATTCGCGCGTCATGATCCACCAGCCTTGGGGCGGCGCGCAGGGCGTGGCGTCGGACATCTCGATCCAGGCCAAGGAAATCCTCAAGATGAAAGAGCAGCTCAACAAGATCCTCGCGCACCATACGGGCCAACCCGTCGAGAAGATCGAGAAGGACACCGACCGCGATTATTTCATGTCGGCCGAGGAATCGCGCGCGTACGGGATCGTCGACGAAGTCGTCGCGAGCGTCCGCCAAGTGAAACCCCTCGACAAGAAATAAACGTAAACACACTTTTAAGGAAAACGATGAAAGACTCGCTGCTTCTCACGCCTGGCCCCACGAACGTTCCTCGGCGCATCCTCGACAGGACTGCGCTCCCCATGATCCATCACCGCACGAAGGAATTTCAGGCGATCCTCGAGCGCGTGAACGCCAATCTCCAGAAGGTGTATGTCACGAAGCATCCCGTGATGACGTTCGCCGCTTCGGGAACGGGCGCGATGGAGGCGACCGTGACGAACCTTCTTTCGGCGGGGGACACGATCATTTCCTATTCGGCGGGCAAATGGGGCGAGCGGTACCGTGACATCGGCCGGGCGTACGGCTGCGACGTGAAGAGCTTCGAGATTCCTTACGGCGAGGCCGTGAAACCCGAAATGGTAGCCGACGCGCTGAAGGCCCATCCGAATGCCAAGGCCGTCCTCGTGACGCTTTGCGAAACCTCCACCGCGGTCACGCATCCAGTTGAGGCGATCGCGAAAGTGACGCAGAAATCAAACGCGCTTCTTTTCGTCGACGCGATCTCGGGCCTTGCCTGCGATCCGCTCAAGATGGACGAGTGGGGCGTGGATGTCGTCGTCTGTGGAAGCCAAAAGGGCTTCATGCTTCCCCCGGGACTGGCTTTCGTGGGTCTCAATGAGCGCGCTCAAAGTGCGATCACGACTTCGAAGCTCTCGAAGTATTATTTCAATTTCGCCGAAACGCTGAAGGCCCTCAAGAAAAACGACACGCCGTTCACCTCGGCCGTCTCGCTCTATCAGGGCCTTGACGAGGCGCTCAAGATGCTGCTCGAAGAGGGCATCGAGAACGTCTGGAAGCGCCACTCGGACGTCGCCGCGTGGGTTCGCGCGCAGGTTACGGGACTGGGACTTGAGCTTTTCTCGAAGGCCGCTTCGAACGGTCTCACCGCGATCGTGATGCCTCAGGGTATCGGATCGAAGGACGTGATCAACCACATGCGCGACGCGCATTCGGTGGTCATGGCCGACGGCCAGGGCGAGCTCGTGGGCAAGGTCGTCCGCTTCGCGCACATGGGCTACGCGTGCACCTCGAAGGACGCGCAGACCGGTTACGGCGCATTCGTCGACGCGCTGCAGAAGGCCGGCTTCAAGGCTCCCGCCGCCGCAGGAAGGGTTTAAGATGACCATGATCCGTATCCTCGTCTGCGACGACCTCTCGGAAGAGGGTCTCGCGCTTTTCCGCGCGGAAAAGAATTTCGAGGTGGTCGTGAAGACCAAGCTTCCGCTCGCGGATTTAAAGCGCGAGATCGCCGAAGCCGACGGCTGCGTCGTCCGCTCCGGCACGCAACTCACGCGCGAAGTGATCGAAGCCGCGGGGACGCGCCTTAAGGTCATCGGCCGCGCGGGCGTGGGCCTCGACAACGTCGACGTGGACGCGGCGTCCAAAAAAGGCGTCGTCGTCATGAACACGCCCGGCGGGAACACGATCTCCGCCGCCGAACAGGCTTTCTGTCTCATGATGGCCGCCGCGCGCAACGTGGCGCAGGCCGACGCGTCCATGAAGCGCGGCGAGTGGGAGCGTAAAAAATTCACCGGCCACGAGCTGTACGGCAAGACGCTCGGCGTCGCCGGTCTCGGCCGTATCGGCACGGAAGTGGCCAAGCGCGCGCAGGCCTTCGGTATGAAGGTCATCGCGTTCGATCCGTTCCTGCGCGCCGAGAAGGCGATGCAGATCGGCGTCGAGGTCGTCTCGTTCGACGAGCTTCTCGCCCAGTCGGATTTCCTCACGCTCCACATGCCGCTGACCGCCGAGAACAAACACATGATCGGCGCCGCGCAGATCGCCAAGATGAAGAAAGGCGCGATCGTGATCAACTGCGCCCGCGGCGGGCTGATCGACGAAAAGGCGCTCGCGGAAGCGATTAAGGCGAAGAAGCTTGGCGGCGCCGGGCTCGACGTCTTCGAAGAAGAGCCGCCGAAAGAGCGCGCGGCGATCGATCTTCCGCAGGTCGTGGCCACGCCGCATCTCGGCGCGTCCACCGAAGAGGCGCAGGTCGCCGTCGCAGTCGACGTCGCTCAGTGCATCATCGAATATTTCCACGGCAAAGGCTTCCGGAACGCGGTAAACGTTCCGCAGGTTGATCCGGAAATCCTCCAGCAGATCCAGCCCTACATCCGTCTCGCCGAAAAAATGGGCGCGCTCCAGGCCCAGCTCATGGAAGGGCAGATTCAGGGCCTCGACATCCGCTTCGCGGGCCAGGTTGCCGAATCCGAGACGACGCCCGTCACGGTCGCTTTCGTGAAGGGTCTTCTCGGTTCGATCCTCGCGGAGAGCGTGAATTACGTCAACGCCTCGGTGCTCGCGAAAGAGCGCGGCATCAAAATCACCGAATCGAAGTCCTCCACGCCCACGCAGTACGCGAATCTGATCCAGGCCGACGTGCGCACGGACAAGAAACGCTACGGCGTTTCGGGAACGGTGTTCTCGCGCGAAGACATCCGGATCGTAAAGATCGACGACTACGACGTCGAGGTCGTTCCTGATGGTTTCATCCTCATGATCTCGAACCGCGACGTGCCCGGCATTGTCGGCCAGATCGGCACCGTGCTCGGCAAGAACCGCGTGAACATCGCCGGCATGACGCTCGGCCGCGACGTGAAGGGCGGCCAAGCCAAGACCGTGATCAAGATCGACAGCGCGGTGTCGGACGAGATCCTCGCGGATCTCCGGAAGTCCGGCGACATCCTCGACGCCAAAGTCATTAAGCTCTAAGCCGTGCCTACCGTGAAGAATCGGGTCGTTGTCGGCGCGCAGTGGGGGGATGAAGGCAAGGGAAAGATCATCGACATTCTCTCGAAGGACGCCGATTACGTCGTCCGCTACCAAGGCGGCAACAACGCCGGGCACACTGTTGTCAAAAAGTCCGGCGAGTTCATCCTCCACCTCATCCCGTCCGGCATCTTTCATCCCAAGGTCCGCTGCGTCATCGGCAACGGCGTCGTCCTCGACCCCCAAGCGCTCGTGAAAGAGATCGAAGGCCTCGCCGCGAAGGGGGTCAAGGTGAACGGCCGTCTTTTCATCAGCCAGCGTGCGCACGTGATATTCCCGTTCCACCGCATTTACGACCGCCTGCGCGAAGATAAAAAGAGCTTCATCAAAATCGGCACCACCGGACGCGGTATCGGCCCATGCTACGGCGACAAGGCGATGCGTTCGGGTCTGCGCGTGATCGATCTCTACGACGACAAGCTGTTCCGTGAGAAGCTCGAGCGCTCGCTCGCCGAAAAAAACGAGATTTTCCGGAAGGTGTACGGCCACGAGGGCTTCGAGCTCGAAGTGATCCGCAAGGAGTACGCCGAGTACGCCGAACGCATGCGCCCGTACGTGGTCGACACGTCCGTGCTTCTGCACGACGCGATCAAAGCGAAAAAACGGATTCTGTTCGAAGGCGCGCAGGGCACGCATCTCGACGTCGATCACGGCACGTACCCGTTCGTCACCTCGAGCTACGTGACGTCGGGCGGAGCCGCCGTGGGCTCGGGTGTTCCGCCGACCGCCATCGGCCTCGTGATCGGCGTGGTGAAGGCTTACACGACCCGCGTCGGCGAAGGCCCGTTCCCGACCGAGTTCGGTCCCGAGCTCATGGAAGAGATCCGCAAGAAAGGCAAGGAGTTCGGCGCCACCACCGGCCGGCCGCGTCGCTGCGGCTGGTTCGACGCGGTGCTCGCGCGCTACTCGTGCATGGTAAACGGCATCGACGAAATCGCGGTCACGAAGCTCGATGTCCTGGACGATCTCAAGGAAATCAAGATCTGCACAGGCTACCGTTACAAGGGTAAAATTCTCAAGAATTTCCCCGCGTGCACCGCCACGCAAACCGAGGGCGAGCCGGTGTACGAATCCCACAAGGGCTGGCTCAAAGACACCTCCGGCGCGCGTCGCTGGTCGGATCTTCCGCCGAACGCTCAAAAATACCTGCAGCGCCTGTCGAAGCTGCTCGACGTGCCGATCACAATCCTCTCGATCGGGTCACACGAGGACCAGACGCTGTTCCTGCGGGGTTCTCGAGCGTGAACGACATCCCTCGCCACGTCGCGATCATCATGGATGGCAACGGACGTTGGGCGAAGGGAAAGGGTCTTCCGAGGGCCGCCGGACACAAGGCGGGCGTCGAGACGGTGCGAGAAACGGTGAAAGCCGCCATCGAGACCGGGGTGCAGGTTCTCACGCTTTACGCCTTCAGCCAGGAAAACTGGAAGCGCCCTAAGGAGGAGATATCGATCCTCATGAGTCTCCTCGACTTCTTTTTAAAACAAGAAGTCGAGAGCCTCCACCGTGAAGGCGTCCGCCTGCGCATCCTGGGCCGCGTCGAAGCGCTGCCCGCCAACGTCGTGACCCAACTTCGTGACGCCGAACGTCGCACCGCCGACAACACGCGCCTCACGCTCAATCTCGCCTTAAATTACGGCTCGCGCCAGGAAATCCTCGACGCCGTGGCGCGCATTCTTTCGGATTCGCGGGAGAATCCCTCGCTCTTGAACGGCGGTCTCACGGAAGAAGCCTTCTCCCGCTACCTTTACACGAGCGGCCAGCCTGACCCGGACCTTCTCGTGCGTACGAGCGGGGAGATGAGGCTCTCGAATTTCCTCCTCTGGCAGCTTTCTTACGCTGAAATTTACATCACCGAAAAGTTCTGGCCGGACTTCCGCCGCGAGGACTTCGTAGAAGCCGTCCGCGAATACGGCAAGCGCGAACGCCGTTTCGGGGCGGTCCGCGCGTGAAGGCTCCCGCCGCCGAATCGCGCGCTCTCACGTTCGCCCGGCGCGTCGCCACGAGCACCGTCCTCATCGGCGGGATCGCCGCCGTCCTCTTTCGAGGAAACGTCTTCGTCTTCAGCGTCGTGGTCACCGTTTTTTCGGGGCTCGCCCTTTACGAATTCCTGACGCTCCTACGCAACGACGCCGGCATCCCGGTCTCCATGGTCGCCGGAATGCTCATGGGCGTCGCTATCCCCATCGTGGTCTATCTTGAGTACGGCTACACGCAGTCGGGGGAGATCCTTTTTCTCGTGTTCGGTTGTCTCTTTCTCTTCGTCCTCCAGTTCTTCCGAAGCACCAAGCAGTCGCTCATCGGAATCGCGCTCACGCTCTTCGGAATCCTGTACGTGACGTGGTTCTTGAGCTTCCTCATCAAGATCCGTTTCTTGTACGGCGGCGTCGCATGGGTCGCGTACCTCATTGCGGTCACGAAGGCGGCGGATATCGGTGCTTACTGCGTTGGCACCCTCGTCGGGCGTCACCCGCTCATCCCGCACATCAGCCCCAAGAAGTCGGTGGAGGGCTTGTTCGGCGGATTCGCGTTTAGCGTGCTCGCGTCTCTGGCGATCCGGCCGCACCTTCCGATCGTTTTCTCGATTCCGCACGCGGTGATCCTGGGTTTCTTCATCGCGATGCTCGGGCAAATCGGCGATCTTTCGGAATCCCTGATGAAACGCTTCTGCAACGCGAAGGATTCGGGCGGGCTCCTGCCCGGAATGGGCGGCGTGATGGACGCGGTAGACAGCGTCCTTTTCACCGCACCTATATTTTATTTTCATTTGAAGATATACTTGTAGCCCGGGATGCGCAGAAAAGTTACGATCCTCGGCTCCACCGGTTCCGTGGGCATGAACGCGCTCGCGGTCGTACGTGAGAACCCCGCGCGCTTCCAAGTTGTCGGCCTCGCTGCGGGTTCGAACGCCGAGGCGCTCGCTGCGCAGGTAAGCGAATTCTCGCCCGAAGCGGTTTATCTTGCGGACGCCTCCCAGATTGGGAAGGTGGAGGCCGCGAGTTCGGCCACGAAGACGTTTTCAGGTCGTGAGATGCGCGCGTTCGCGGCGTCGCACGACTTCGATGTCCTCGTGGCGGCATCAAGCGGTACGAGCTCGCTCCTGCCCGTGATCGACGCTCTCGAGCGTGGCAAACGCGTGGCACTCGCGAACAAGGAGCTTCTCGTCGTGGCAGGCTCTCTCGTTACGGCGGCGGCGCGGGCGGGCGGCGGCACGATCCTGCCGGTCGACAGTGAGCACAGCGCGATCTTCCAGTGCCTCGAAGGAAACCGCCGACAGGACGTCGAGCGGCTCATCTTGACCGGCTCCGGCGGCCCATTACGCGAAGTGGCGGCCGAGCGTTTCGCGGGAATATCGAAAGAAAAGGTTTTGGACCATCCGAAGTGGAGGATGGGTAAGAAAATCACCGTCGATTCCGCGACGCTGATGAACAAAGGGCTCGAGATCATCGAGGCGTCGTGGCTTTTCCGCATGCCCGTCGAACGCATCGACGTGCTGATCCACCCTGAGGCGATCGTCCATTCGATGGTTGAATTCGCCGACGGCGCGGTGATGGCCCAGCTGGGCGCCGCGGACATGAAGCTGCCGCTCCGTTACGCGCTCGGCTATCCTGAGCGCCCGCCTTGTCCGAAAGAAGGACGGCTCGATTTCAGGGGCATCGGCGCGCTGACGTTCGCCGAGCCCGACCGCAAGAAGTTCCCGTGTTTGGAGCTCGCGTACGGCGCGGCGAAGGCGTCGGGCAGCGCGCCTTGCGTCCTTTCGGCCGCCGACGAGGTCGCCGTGAGCGCTTTTTTGGAAGATGCGATCGATTTCACCGAAATCCCTCGCGTGATCGAGAAAGTCTTGACCGTCCACCGGCACGTCGCCGAGCCCGGATTGGCCGAGATCGAATCGATCCACGCGTGGGCCGTTGAGGAGACCAAGAGACTATGTCGGCGCTGATCTTCATTTTTGTCTTAAGCGTGCTCGTCGTCGTGCACGAGTTCGGCCATTTCATCGTCGCTCGGATGGTCGGTATCCGCGTCGAGAAGTTTTCGATCGGCTTCGGCCCCGTGCTATTCGCGCGCAAATTCGGCGAGACGGAGTTCGCGTTCTCGCTCCTTCCGTTCGGCGGCTTCGTGAAGATGGCGGGGGAGAGCCCCGAGGATGCCAAGGGACACTCGTACGAATTCAACTCGAAGCCTCTCCTTCAGAAGTTCGCCGTCGTGTTCGCGGGTCCTTTGATGAACGCTCTCCTAGCTTTCGTTATTTTCGCAGGGATCTTCCTCTTCGGTCAGCCGACATTCACGACTACGATCGGGAAGGTCCTGGAAGGCACGCCCGCGAAAGCCGCCGGCATCGTCCCTGGAGACAAGATTACCGCCGTCGACGGCGTCGCCGTCACACACTGGGAGGATCTTCTGGCGGAGATCCAGAAAGGGAAGCCCGCCATCCTATTCACCGTTCTCCGCGGAACGGAGACTATCGAGCTTCCCGTCCGTCCAAAGACTCAGGAAATGACCGATTTCCTCGGACGTAAAAACAAAATGTCCTTCGTCGGAATCTCGCCTTCGAGCGAAATGACGCTCGTGAAGTCGAACCCCCTCGACGCGATCTGGCTCGGCGCTAAGCGCGTGTGGGACATGAGCTACATGATCCTTTATTCCCTCGGCCTCATGATCACGGGAACGCTTCCCTTCAAGGAATCGGTGACGGGCCCGATCGGAATCTTCTTCATGACGCAGGAAGCCGCAAAACTCGGAGCGGTGTATCTTTTCCTCTTCATGGGCTCTTTGAGCGTGAGCCTGTTCGTGCTGAATCTGCTCCCGATCCCCGTGCTCGACGGCGGCCACGTGCTCTTCATTCTGATCGAGCGGATCAAAGGTTCGCCGATACGCGACTCGGTGAAGGAGAAATTCACGCAGGCGGGTCTGGTAGCGCTCCTCGCGCTCATGGTGTTCGTCCTCTTCCAGGATATCCACCGTTTCGCGCTCCTCCAAAACGTCAAAAACTTTTTCTCGAGATAATCCTGTGCGCTGGACGAAAACGCTGATCCCGACTCTCAAAGAAACGCCGCAGGAAGCGCAGATCAAGAGCCACGTGCTCATGCTCCGCGCGGGGCTGATCCGCAAGCTCGCCAGCGGCACTTACAGCTACCTCCCGATGGGCGTGCGCGCACTCAAGAAAGCCGAAGCCATCGTACGTGAGGAGATGGACCGGGCCGGCGCGCAGGAAGTTCTCCTACCGGCGCTCCACCCGGCCGAGATATGGAAGGAAAGCGGCCGTTACGAGATCATGGGCGATGACATGATCCATTTCAAGGACCGTCACGGTAAGATGAACGTTCTCGGCCCCACGCACGAGGAGATCATCACGGATCTCGCGCGGCGCGAGCTCCGCTCCTACAAACAGCTTCCGATGAACCTGTACCAGATCCAGACAAAGTTCCGCGACGAGATGCGTCCGCGCTCGGGCGTCATCCGCAGCCGCGAGTTCGTGATGAAGGACGCCTACAGTTTTCATCCGGACGACGCGTGCCTCGACCGCATGTACAATCTCATGCGCGAGACCTACAAGAAGATATTCACGCGCGCCGGCCTTGAATTCTTTGTGGTCCAGGCCGACCCGGGCGCGATGGGCGGGTCCGGGTCCCAGGAATTCGTCCTTTTTTCCGATGCCGGCGAAGACCGGATGGTCCAGGTCGGAGACACGGACGTCGTCATGAGCGTTGAGATGGCCTCGCGGAAGCTAAAAGGCCTCGCGTTTCCTAAAGACGCGCCGAAGGGAAGCGCGACCAAGGTCCACACACCCGGCCACTCGAGCGTCGAGAGCGTGGCGCAGTTCCTGAAAAAAACGCCGAAGGACCTCGTGAAGACCATGATCTACCAGCGGCCCGACGGCACGCTCTTCGCGGTGCTCGTGCGCGGCGATCACGAAGTGAGTGATTTTAAACTGAAGAAATCGGAACCCGGCGCGTTCATGGCGTCGCGAGATTCTATCGAAAAACTCGGTTCCGCTTTCGGTTTCAGCGGCCCTTTCAAGAAGGCTCTCAAGGTCTACGTCGACGAAGACGTCCTCGAGATGAAGGATTTCGTGAGCGGCGCCGACGAGCGCGACCAGCACTTGACCGGCGTGAACCTCGGCGACATCGAAGGTGCCGAAATCGTGCCGGGCGATTTTCGCCAAGTCGCCGAAGGCGATTCGTCGGCCGACGGCAAGCCGCTCCGCTTCCGCACGGCAATCGAGCTCGGGCACATTTTTAAACTGAACCTCCGCTACTCCGTGCCGCTCAAAGCGCATTTCCTCGACGACAAGGGGAAAGAGAATCCCGTCATCATGGGCTGCTACGGGATCGGCGTGAACCGCATTTTGGCCGCCGCGATCGAGCAGCACGGCGACGACAAAGGCATCGTGTGGCCGAAGGCCATCGCTCCCTACCAGGTCGAGATCATTCTCATCGACCCCAAGGATGCCCAGTCGGTCGAAATCTGCGCGCGTCTGGAGGCGGATCTCGCGGCGAACGGGATCGACACCCTCGTGGACGATCGGGACGGCTCCGCCGGCGTCAAATTCAACGACGCCGACCTCATTGGCCTGCCGCTCCGCGTGGTGCTCGGCCCCAAAAACCTTAAAAACGGTCAGGCCGAGATCAAAGTGCGAAAAACAGGCGAAATGTGCCTGGTCGACGTGGCGTCTTTGGCCGCCGAGGTGACCTCCCAGCTTGACAAGCTAGCCTAATTTTGTTAACTTAATCCTCGGTTGCAACTGCACCTCTCGAGAAAGTGGGCTTAGCCCACTTTTTTTATTGGTGTGAACCCTAGCTGAAATTTAATTTGATTTACAGGTCGTAACATGTCTTTGCCATTCGAGATCGAGATGCGCCGCGAAGAGATTCGCGCCGAGGTCGAGAAAGACGGCGCGGAGCTCGTCGACCTGTCTTTCCGTCATACTAGCGGACGGAGCATTCTGACGTTCGTGGTCGATCGTGACGGGGGAGTCACCCTCGACGAATGTGCGGAGATCAACCGTCGGCTGGGTGCCTGGTTCGACGAATTGTCCCGGCAGTACAGCGACGGCCAAGATTTCATCAAAGGCGCGTATTATCTCGAGGTCAACAGCCCGGGCCTCGACCGGCCGCTCCGGACCGAGCGCGATTTCGCGAAGGCGGTGGGACAGTCGGTGCGCGTGACGTACCGCGCAGAGGACGGCCGTTCGCTCGACTATGAGGGCGAAGTCCAAGGGGCAGGCGAAGGCGTCGTGCGTTTTTCGCGCGGCGAAGAAGAGTGGACGCTTCGGATCGACTCGATCCTTAAGGCAGTCCGGCAGATCAAATTCGGAAAGTAACGGAAAAAACATGAGCGGCGAACTCCTCAACGTACTGGAAAACATCGAACGCGAGAAGGGCATCAGCCGACAAGTGCTGGTCGAGTCCATCGAAGCGGCGCTCAGCGCGGCCGCCAAGAAGGTCCTTCACGACAAGGACAAGGAAGTCACGGTCAAGATCGACGTGGCCTCCGGCAAAATCCGCGTGCTCTGCGACGGCAAAGAAATCGTTTCCAACGAATTCGGCCGCATCGCCGCCCAGACAGCCAAGCAGGTCATCTTCCAGAAGATACGCGAAGCCGAGCGCGACGTCATTTTCAACGAGTTTCAAGGCAAGGCTGATTCCATCTCGAGCGGAACCGTTTATCGTTTTGAGAAGGGCGCGCTCCTGGTCGACCTCGGCAAAACCGAAGGCATCCTTCCCAAGCGCGAGATGTCCCCACGCGACAGCTACCGCCAGGGCGACTCGATTCGCGCCTACATCCTCGAAGTGAACAAAACCGCCAAGGGTCCCCAGATCGTCCTTTCGCGCAGCCATCCAGGTTTCGTGAAGTGTCTTTTCGAGCTCGAGGTTCCCGAAGTGGCCGAAGGCACCGTCGAGATCCGCTCTGTGTCCCGCGAGCCCGGCGACCGCACGAAGATCGCCGTTTGGTCGAAGAACGACAAGGTCGACTGTGTCGGCGCGTGCGTCGGTATCCGCGGCTCGCGCGTTAAGGGAGTCGTGAAGGAATTGCAGGGAGAAAAAATCGACATCGTCCGCTGGTCCGAGGACGTCGAGGAATTCGTCCGCGCGGCGCTGTCGCCGGCCGAGGTTTCCTCCGTCAAGATCGTCAACCGCGAAGAACATAAAGTCGAAGTGATCGTCGCCGACGACCAGCTTTCGCTCGCGATCGGCAAGAACGGCCAGAACGTCCGGCTTGCTTCGAAGCTCACCGGTTGGTCGATCGACATTCGCTCGAAGAAGGACATGGCCAAGGACAAGTTGGAAGCGGTCCTGTCCGGACTTCCCTCCGACGACGCCGAGCTTTCGACCGTGGAAGGCGTCACGGCCAAGCAAGCCGAAGCGCTCGCCGAAGCCGGCTTCAAGACGGTGGGCGACGTCAAAGGCGCGGCGCGCGAACAGCTTCTCGAGGTGAAGGGGATCGGCGAGAAGACGCTCGACAAAATTCTCGTGGCTCTCGGCGCCGTCGAAGCGCCGGCCGAAGACGCTGCCGCCGAAGAACTTCCGGCTGAAACCGAAGGAGCTCCGGAATCCGGCGAGCCCGCTTCCAACGAAGCTCCCGCCGAAGAGAGCAAGGAATAACGTGATACGCGTTCACGAACTCGCCAAAGAACTGAAGCTTACCTCCAAGGAGCTGATGGACAAGCTCAAGGCGCTCAAGATCGACGCCAAGAGCCACATGAGCGTCCTGACCGAAGACAATGTGAAGGCGGCGAAGGGGAGCTCGACTCCCGTCGAAACCTCGAAGCCCGTCGCCGTTTCCGCGCCGGCCCCGCAGGCCGCTCCGAAAGCCGCGGTCCCGGCCGCACCGGCGACCCCCGCGGCCCAGCAGGCCCCGGCGAAGCCCGCTTCGCGTGAGACCTCTTCCATCGAAAGCGCGAAAGCTCTCCTTCAGCGCGTAAATACGAAACCGGTGACCCCCGTGCCTCCGTCGGGACCGAAGCGCCCATTCACGCCGCAGACATCCGGCGGCCCGACGACGCCTTCGATCCGCCGTCCCGTGCAGACTCCGCTTCCTCAGAAACCGAAGGTCGAGTTCAGCAAGCCTGCGATCCAGTCGTCCCCGGAAGCGCCCGCGGCGGCTACCCCGGCGCCTTTGGTTCCGGGCGTGCCCGCGGCGGCCCCGGCGTACGTGCCTCCGCCGCCGCCTGCGAAACCCGCGCGTCGTATCGAGATACCCGCGCAGATCGTCGTTAAAGACCTTTCCGACAAGTTCAATATGAAACCGGGCGAAGTCATTACGCGCCTCATCAAGCTTGGCGTGTTCGCCACCATCAATCAAACCATCAACTTCGAAGTCGCGTCACGTCTGGCGATCGAACTCGGTTACGAGGTGGACAAGCCCAAAGCTACGGCGCAAAACGATTCCTCCGGCGCCGATGCACACGCGAAGGACAACAAAAACCGTAAGTCGCGGGCCCCGATCGTCACCTTCATGGGCCACGTCGATCACGGCAAAACTTCGCTTCTCGACGCCATCCGAAAGACGCGCGTCGCCGCAGGCGAAGCCGGTGGAATCACCCAGCACATCGGCGCTTACGAGGTGTTTATGCCCGACGGGAGAGCGGTCACGTTCCTCGACACTCCGGGCCACGAGGCGTTCACCGCGATGCGTGCCCGCGGCGCCCGCGCGACCGACGTCGTCGTGCTCGTCGTCGCCGCCGATGACGGCGTGATGCCCCAGACCATCGAAGCCATCGATCACGCGAAAGCAGCCGACGTTCCGATCATCGTCGCGATCAACAAAATCGATCTCCCGGCCGCCAATCCTGACAAGGCGAGGAAGAGCCTGATGGAGCACGGCCTCATGTCCGAAGAATGGGGCGGCAAGACCATCATGGTCGGCGTTTCGGCGAAGACGGGGAAGGGCATCGACGAGCTCCTCGAGATGCTTGCCCTCGAATCCGAGCTTCTCGAGCTCAAGGCCGACGCGACCGCCGCGGCGTCCGGCGTCGTCATCGAAGCCGAGCTTTCGAAGGAAAGCGGCGTTCTCGCCCATCTCCTGGTCCAGGACGGCACGCTTCGCGTGGGCGACGTGGTCGTCATCGGTCCCTACTATTGCAAAGTCCGTGCGATGATCAACGACCGCGGCCAGCGCATCAAGGAAGCGCTCCCGTCGATGCCCGTCGAGATCCTCGGTTTGCCGGGTGTTCCCAAGGCCGGCGACATCTTCAGGGTCGTGAAGGACGAGCGTCTCGCCAAAGAGATCACCGACAAGCGTCAGGAAGAACTGCGCACGAAGGGTCCTGCGAGCATGGCGCACGTCACCCTCGAGCATCTTCTCGAAGACGTGAAAGCCGGCAAGGTTTCCGAGCTCAAACTCATCATTAAATCCGACGTTCAAGGCTCCGTCGAAGCTCTCCGGTCGACGCTCGGCAAGATCCAGTCTAAGAACGTCCGGCTCAGCATCATCCATTCCGGCACCGGAGACATCTCCGAATCCGACGTCATGCTCGCCGCCGCCTCGAACGCGGTCGTCATCGGTTTTCACGTCGGCATCGCGGCCGCTGCGAAGGAGTACGGCGAGAAGGAACTGGTCGACGTCCGATTCTACGAGATCATTTACGAGGTCAAGAGCGCGATCGAGAAGGCGATGGAAGGCCTGCTCGAGCCCGAGAAGAAGGAAGTGTTCGTCGGCACCGCCGAAGTGCGCCAGGTCTTCAGCGTTTCCAAAAAGGGCACGATCGCCGGCTGTTCCGTTTTGAAAGGCAAGATCATTCGCAACCACCAGTGCAGGGTTACGCGCGGCGGCCAGAAGGTGCACGAGGGCAAAATCGAATCCCTGAAGCGCTTCAAAGACGACGCGCGCGAAGTCCTCGAAGGGTTCGAGTGCGGCATCAGTGTCTCCAATTTCGACGAGATCCTCGCCGGCGACCGGATCGAAGTTTATGAAATCCAGGAGAAAGCCCGCAAGCTCGAGTAGGCCCCCTGGAACGGTTCGAGAGCGACGGCGGGGCCGAAAAAGCCCCGCCTTTTTTATTCTCATTGCGGCTTAGCCTTTATGATAATCTGTATTTCTATATGACGAATAGTCTTACGACAAAAAATCGCGTTCTCTCAGGCATGCGGCCCACGGGCGCGCTTCACCTGGGGCATCTTCTCGGCGCGCTCGAGAATTGGGTGAAGCTTCAAGAAGACCACGAATGTTTCTTCATGGTCGCCGATCTCCACGCGCTCATGGGCGAATACGAAAATCCGGGTGCGATCCGGAAAAACTCCATGGAGATGGTCGTCGACTGGCTCGCCTCGGGAGTCGATCCCGCCAAAAGCACGATTTTCATTCAGTCTCAGATCCCCGAGCACGCCGAACTCGGCCTCATCCTCGGTATGCTCACGCCGCTCGGCTGGCTCGAACGCAACCCCACGTACAAGGAGCAACTCCGCGAGATCGAGGGCCGGGATTTGACGACGTACGGTTTCCTCGGCTATCCGGTTCTTCAGGCCGCCGACATCCTTCTCTACAAAGGAAACAAAGTCCCCGTCGGCGAAGACCAGCTCTCGCATCTGGAGCTCACGCGCGAGATCGTCCGGCGCTTCAAGCACCTCTATAAAAAAGACGTTTTTCCGGAACCGGAGGCGCTGCTCACGAAGTCGGCGCGCATCCTCGGTACCGACAAGCGCAAAATGTCCAAGAGCTACGGGAACGCGATCAATCTCTCGGACACCGAGGACGCGGTCCGGCAGAAGATCCTCGCGATGATTTCGGACTCGAAACGCGCGAAGAGAACGGACCCCGGCCATCCCGAAGAGTGCTTCGTCCACGACTACATCCGCGTGTTCGGCGACGCCGAGTTCGTGAAGAGCACCGACGACTGGTGCCTGAAGGGCGAGAAAGGCTGTCACGACACGAAGAAGATGCTGGCAGACCTCGTGATCGAACGGACGCGCCCGATCCGTGAGAAGCGCGCCGCGATCGCGGCTGACCCAGCGTACGTAAAGAAAGTGGTCGAAGTGGGCTACGAGCGGGCGAAGAAAATCGCCGTCGCCACGCTCCGGGAAGTGAAAGAACTTTTGAGCCTCGAAACCAAGCTTTAAGGTAGACTATTAGGCGCTTATGAGCTACAAGGTCAAACTCGAAGTATTTGAAGGTCCGCTCGACCTCCTTCTTTATCTTATTAAGAAGGACGAGCTCGATATTTACGACATTCCGATCACGCGCATCACGGAGCAGTACCTCGAGTACCTGGGCCTCATGGAGCTCATGGATCTCGAAGTGGCCGGCGAGTTCCTCGTGATGGCTGCGACACTCATGCAGATCAAGTCGCGGATGCTTCTGCCGCCGGACCCGACGACGGTCGATATTCAGGAAGACGACCCGCGTGCCGAGCTCGTGAAACGGCTCTTAGAATACAAAGCTTTCAAAGAAGCTGCCGAGCGCCTGCGGGGTTTCGAGGGCCAGCGCGCCGCCGTTTTCACGCGCGTGAACGTGGAGCCCGAGATCGACGGCGGAGACAGCCCGTTCATCGACGTGTCGCTTTTCGACCTTATCAACGCCCTAGCGAAGGTCATGAAGTCGATCCGTTCCGACGCGTTCCATCAGATCACGAAGGACGAGTATACGGTCGCGGAAAAGGTGCACGAGATCTTCCATTACCTCGTGCGCGAACCGGTCGTACTGTTTTCCAAGCTTTTCCAGTCCGCCAAAAGCAAGATCGAGGTCATCACGACATTCCTTGCGCTTCTCGAGCTGATCCGCATGAAAGAAGTCATGATCAAGCAGGACAGCCAGTTCGAGGACATCGAGATCACGCGCAACATCCGGGCGATCGAGCATCGCGCGGCCGACACTGATGAAGGGGAGAAGTCCGATGGATGATCTGAAGCGTTCGGTCGAAGGGCTCTTGTTTGCCAGCGAACGCCCGCTCGGCGCCGAGGAGATCCGCAAGGCGTTCGAGGCTACTCCCTCCCTCGAGGACGTGAAGGCCGCGCTCGAAGCTCTCCGCGCCGAATACGAAGAGCAGGCCCGCGGCTTCCGTTTGTTCGAGATCGCCGGCGGCTGGCAGCTCGTCACCGATCCCGCGCTCGAACCCGTCCTCAAGAAATTCTACGAAGGCCGCCTCAAGCGCCGTCTTTCCCAGGCGACGCTCGAGACGCTTTCCATCGTCGCGTACCGCCAGCCGGTGACGCGCGCGGATGTCGAGGCGATCCGCGGCGTGAACTCCGACGCGGCTTTCCAGACCCTGCTCGGGAAGGGCCTCGTGAAAATCATCGGTAAAAAAGAGGTTCCCGGCCGCCCGATGCTCTACGGCACGACGCAGGTGTTTCTCGAACATTTCGGCTTGAAGGCGGTGAAGGATCTGCCGTCCCTCACCGAATTCAGCCTGAAGGATATCGACCCGAACCTCCTTCCTCCCGAGATGCGCGAAGCGGCGGACGGCGTTCCGGTCTCCGAAGGGGAAACCGCGCCCGAGGGAGAAGCCGCACCCGCCGCCGCCGAAGGCGAGACTTCCGAAGGAGCCGAAAACCGGTGAGCGTCGACAAATACCGCAAGCAGATCGATTCCATAGACGACCGCGTCCTCGATCTCCTTATCGAGCGCGCCCTGGCGTCGAAGGAAATCGGGAAGATCAAGAAAAAGAGCGGCCAGGGGATCTACGCGCCTCACCGCGAGAAAGAAGTCCTCGATCGCTTGAAGGCCCGCAGCCGCGGCCGTCTGTCGCCGTCGGCCATCGACGCCATCTACCGCGAGATCATGTCGAGCTCCATCAGCGTCGAGAAGCCGGTCACGATCGCTTTCCTTGGCCCCGAATTCACCTACACCCACCAGGCCGCGCAGAAGAAATTCGGCGCGTCGGTGGATTATCTCCCGTGCGTGAACATCTCCGACGTCTTCGCCGAGGTCGAGCGCGGCCGCTCGGACTACGGCGTCGTCCCCGTCGAGAACTCCACCGAAGGCGCAGTCAATTACACGCTCGACATGTTCGTCGAGTCGCCGCTTAAGATCTGCGCCGAGCTCTACCTTTCGATCAGCCATCATCTTTTGTCGAACGCGGATTCCCTCAAAACCGTGAACCAGATTTATTCGCACCCGCAGGCGTTCGCTCAGTGCCGCCAGTGGGTTGAATCGAATCCCGTTCGCGCAGCCAAGCAGGTCCCGACGGCGAGCACCGCCGAGGCCGCGCGCTACGTCGCCGAGCACAAGCAGTTCAAGAACGAGCTCGCGTGCATCGCGAGCGAACTCGCCGCCAAGCAATACGGGCTCAAAATCGTCGCGCCGTCCATCGAGGACAACTCCTCGAACTCGACGCGCTTCATCGTGATTTCGCGCGGCGAGGCTAAGCCCACGGGCCGGGACCGCACGTCGATCGTGTTCGCGATCGCCGACCGCGTCGGGGCTCTCCACGACATCCTCCTTCCGTTCCAGAAAGCCGGGATCAACCTCACAAAGATTGAATCCCGGCCTTCCAAAAAAAAGGCCTGGAGCTACTTCTTCTTCGTCGATTTCGAAGGGCACCACGACGAGCCGCATATTGCTAAGGCGCTCGAGGGTCTCGGCAAGAGCTGCACGCTTCTCAAAATCCTCGGGTCGTACCCGAAGGCGGATTTTTAGACGATGAATCTGCACCCGTCCGCGAAGAAGCATCTCTCGCGCGTCAAAAATTACCAGCCTGGCAAACCCATCGAGGAGGTCGAGCGCGAATACGGCGTGAAGAACGCCGTGAAAATGGCTTCGAACGAAAACGCGCTCGGGCCGTCGCCGAAGGCGATCACGGCCGCGAAGAAAGCGCTCTCGCGCGTGCACCGCTATCCGGACGGCGGCTGCTACTACCTGAGAAAGAAGCTCGCGTCGCGTCTCAAGGTGGCGCCGGAGACGCTCGTGTTCGGCAACGGATCGGACGAAATCCTAGTTCTGGCCGCCCGCGCGTTCGCAGGGCCCGGCGACGAAGTGCTCACGGCGGAACCCACTTTCCTGATCTACGAGATCGCCGGCTCAGCCGAGGATGCGCGCGTCGTCAAGGTACCTATGCGCGATTTTCGCTACGATCTTCCGGCGATGGCCAAGGCGCTGACGCCAAAGACGAAACTCGTTTTCATCGCGAACCCCGACAACCCGGTAGGGACCTTCGTCACGGAAAAAGAAGTGGTGACTTTCATGGACAAAGTTTCCGCGAAGACCGTGGTTGTACTGGACGAAGCTTATTACGAGTTCGCGGCCGCGAAGAAGGGCTACCCCGACGCGTTCAAGCTGCTCAAGCGGTATCCGAACCTCGTCGTTTCGCGCACGTTCTCGAAGGCGTACGGCCTGTCGGGCCTGCGAGTCGGTTACGGCGTCGCTTCGGCGCCGGTCGTGAACGCGCTCAACAAAGTACGCGAGCCGTTCAACGTGAACCTGGTCGCCCAGGAAGCGGCGATCGCGGCGCTCGACGACCGCGCGCATCTTAAGAAGACGATCCGGATGGTCGAGGAAGGCCGGAAGCAGCTCGCGGCGGAGTTTCGCCGCATGAATTTAGGCACGATCGAGACCGCGACGAACTTCGTGCTCGCGGATCTTGGGCGGGACGCGAAGGGCGTGTACGAGGCGCTGCTCCGGAAAGGTGTGATCGTGCGCGGGATGGGCGCCTGGGGCATGCCAAACTACATCCGCGTCACCGTGGGCCGGCGGGCAGAAAACGCGCGTTTCGTGAAAGCGTTGAAAGAAACCATGAGAGGAGCCGTTTTAAAATGATCATCATTCTCAAGCCGGAAGCGACCAAGAAAGACATTAAACACATCGAGGACAAGATCCGAGAGCTGGGCCTCAAGCCGATGCTTTCGGTCGGCAAAGAGCGCACGATCATCGGTGTCATCGGCGAAGAGGACAAGGCGCGCATCCAGCCGTTCGAAGCGTTTCCCGGCGTAGAGAGCGTGGTTCCGATCCAGAAGCCGTACAAATTCGTCTCGAAAGAATTCAAGAAAGAGCCGAGCGTCGTCAAGGTCGCCCCGGGAATCGAAGTCGGCGGCAACCGGATCGTCGTTATGGCCGGCCCCTGCACCGTTGAGAACCGCGAGCGCCTACTCAGCATCGCCGAGAGCGTAAAAAAAAGCGGCGCGCGCGTGCTCCGCGGCGGCGCGTTCAAACCCCGCACCTCGCCTTACTCGTTCCAGGGTCTCAAGGAGAAGGGCATGAAGATGCTTTTCGAGGCCAAAAAGAAGGCGGGTCTTCCGATCGTCACGGAGCTCATGGATCCGCGCGATCTTCCGCTCTTCCTGAAGTACGCGGACGTCATCCAGATCGGCGCGCGCAACATGCAGAACTTCGAGCTTTTGAAGGAAGTCGGCAAGACACGGAAGCCGATCCTTCTCAAGCGCGGCATGGCGAACACGATCAAGGACTTCCTCCTTTCCGCCGAGTACATCATCTCGGAAGGGAATCACTCGGTCATACTCTGCGAGCGCGGTATCCGTACGTTCGAGGATTCGACGCGCTTCACGCTCGACATCTCGGCCGTGCCCGTGATTAAGAAGCTCTCGCACCTACCCGTTGTCATCGACCCGTCGCACTGCTCGGGAATCTGGGACTACGTCGCGCCGCTTTCGAAGGCCGCGGTCGCGGTCGGGGCCGACGGCCTCATCATCGAGGTGCACGACGACCCCGAAAAGGCGGTCTGCGACGGCCCTCAGGCCCTCAAGCCCGCGAAGTTCGACGTCCTTATGACCGAGCTTAAGCTCATCGCCAAGGCGATCGGCCGGAGCATCTGATCAGCCCCGCGATGACCGCCAAACCGCTCTTCAACCGCGTCTGCATCGTCGGGGTCGGTCTTATCGGAGGTTCTATCGGCGCGGCGATCAAGAAGAGGTGCCTCGCGAAGCTGGTCGTCGGCGTCGTTCGGCGCAAATCGACGATCGAGGAAGCGTTCCGCAAAGACGCCCTGGACGTCGCGACCGAGAACTTGAAAGAAGGTGTGAAAGGCGCCGACCTCGTCGTTCTTTGCGCGCCGGTCCTCCGCATCGTCGAGCAGCTCAAGACGATCGCGCCGCTTTTGGATTCAAAAACCATCGTCATCGACGTCGGAAGCTCGAAGACGCTGATCGACCGCACCGCGAAAAAACACCTCAAGAAAAACGTCTTTGTTGGCTGCCACCCGATGGCCGGTTCCGAGAAGTGCGGGATCGGGCACGCCGACGCTTCTCTTTTCCAAGGCGCTATCTGTTTCATGACCAGCAAACATCCGAAGGTCTGCGACCTCTGGGAAGCGCTGGGGGCCGAACCCGTCGCTGTCACCGCCCACGAGCACGACGAGTGGGTCGCGAAGGCAAGCCACTTTTCGCACGTGGCCGCATTCGCACAGTTCATGATGCTCGAGAACGTTTCGAGCCGCGTTCTCTCGCGTGTCGCCGGATCGCCGAACCCGAGCCTCAGGCCCGCGGGCCGGCTTGCGAAATCTAGCCCCGATCTCTGGGCGGAAATTCTTCTCTCGAACGGCCCTCAGGTCGTTCGTTCGATCGAAGAAGCGATTGGAAATCTGTCCGCTTTCAAGTCGGCGATCTCCCGCGGCGACGCGGCTGCCTTACGGAAGTTTGTCCGCCTGGCTAATGAACGCTCGCGGAGGATCGTCCCCGATGAACCGTAAACCGGTCGTCGCCATCGACGGACCCGCGGGAAGCGGTAAATCGTCCACCGCCAAAGCGCTCGCGGAGGCGCTCGGACTTCCGTACATCGACACCGGCGCCATGTACCGCGCCGTCACGCTAAAGGCGATCCGTGGCCGCGTGCCCTTCGACGACAAGCTCGCGCTCGCCGCGCTCGCGGCCGGCGCGAAAATCGAATTGCGAGGGAATCCGAAAGCACAGGAAGTGTATCTGGACGGGGAGAACGTCTCGAAGGATATCCGCGACCCCGAGCTCACGAAAAACGTGTTCCATCTCGCTCAAGAGCCTCTCGTGCGCCGTGAGCTCGTGAAGAAGCAACAGGAGATGGGGAGGGCCGGGGGAGCCGTGATGGACGGCCGCGACATCGGTACCATGGTTTTCCCGAACGCCGACTATAAGTTCTTCTTTACCGCTTCGGACGACACCCGGGCCGTCCGCCGCCAGGCCGAACTCGCCGCGGCGGGCATCCAAATGAGCGTCGAGGCGGTCAAAAAAGACCTCTTGGCCCGCGATGAGACGGATTTGAACCGCAAGGAAGGTCCGCTCCGCCAGGCCCCCGATGCCATGACCGTGGACACAACTTCATTGACAATCGAAGCCACAATTGTTAAAATGCTCGCCATTATCGGTCCTAAGCCCTTGTGAGCAAGTCGGTTAAGTGTATTCCGTGGGTTTACGACACGATTCGATTCGTTCTTTTTACGGCTTATAAGCTTCTTTTCCGCTTCCGCTATACAGGCTCCGAGAAGGTGCCGGCCGCGGCCGATCCGCGGGGAGTGATTCTGGCGCCCAATCACGCGAGCTATCTCGACCCTCCGATTCTCGGCATTTCCCTCAAGCGCCGCGTCACTTTTCTTGCGAAGGAATACCTTTTTCGCGCGCCCGTCGTCGGTTGGACGCTCCGCTCGATAGGCGCGTTCCCGATCAAGACGCAGGCCGACGATTTCCGTTCGATCCGCGACGTGATGCGGGTCCTGAAAAGCGGCGCCTGCATCACGGTGTTTCCTGAGGGTACGCGCTCGGAAGACGGAAACCTGAAAGAGCCCGAACCCGGTCTCGGTTTCCTGGCTATCAAGAGCGGCGCCTGGGTCGTTCCGGCGTACATCGCGGGCACCTTCGAAGCATTCCCGAAAGGGGTGAAGTACCCGCGCCCCGGCCGCGTGTCGGTCCGCTACGGCGAAGCGTTCGTTCCCGCGGAAGATCCAGAGATTCTGGCTGCGCCGGAGCCGTACGTCGCGGTAGGAATAAAGATCATGGTGCGGATCGCCGCGCTGAAAGCGGAAGAAGAAGCGAAACAAAAAGTTTGAATCACAAGATTTCCGGGAACTCTACGTCAGGTACCAGTCGATCGGGCCGGCGTATCCCGGGAAGAGCCCATGGCCCCAGCGGCCGGCTCATAGGAGGCAAGTAGAAGTATGGCACATGGTATTCAGAGGTTGATCAGTCAGGAAGATCTGGAAGAGATGGGCGGGACCGCGCTCGAGATCGATTACGAGCGCACGTTCGGCAAGATCGGCGCGGGCCACGTCGTCAAAGGCATGGTCGTTTCGGTCAGTGCGAAGGAAGTCGTCGTTGACATCGGCTACAAGTCCGAAGGCATCGTCGCTTCCCACGAGTTCGACAACCTCGCGACGCTGAAGGCGGGCGACGAGGTCGAGGTTCTCGTCGAAGAGACCGAAGACGTGAACGGCCGCATCATCGTCTCGAAACGTAAAGCCGAGAAGAGCCAAGGCTGGGATCGCATCGTCGAGCAATACGGCGAAGGCGATACAGTCGAGGGCCGCGTTGTCCGCAAGGTCAAGGGCGGTCTCATGCTGGACATCGGCGTCGAGGCGTTTCTCCCGGCTTCGCTGGCTTTCCTCAAGGGCTTCGGCAGCTTGAATTCGCTGCTGGGTCAGTCCGTTCAGGTGAAGATCGTGAAGATCAACCCGGCTCGCAAGAACATCATCGTTTCGCGCAAGGACCTTCTCGAAAAAGAGAAGGCGGAATCCAAGGCGAAGATCATGGAAGAGCTCGAGGTCGGTCAGGTCCGCAAGGGAGTCGTGAAGAACATCACCGACTTCGGCGCGTTCATCAACCTCGGCGGCATCGACGGCCTCCTCCATATCACCGACATGAGCTGGGGCCGAATCAGCCACCCCTCCGAAATGCTCAAAGTGGGCGACAAGATCGAGGTCAAAGTGCTCTCCTTCGACAAGGAAAGCATGAAAGTCTCGCTTGGCCTCAAGCAAAAAGAGGGCAATCCCTGGACCGAAGTCGACGGGAAATTCCCCGTCGGCACGCGCGTCAAGGGCCGCGTGGTCAATGTGGTTCCCTACGGCGTGTTCGTCGAGCTCTCGCGCGGCATCGAAGGCTTGGTGCACGTGTCCGAGATCTCGTGGTCCAAGCGCGTCACGAATCCCGCCGAGATCTTCAAGTCCGGCGACTCCGTGGACGTCATGGTCCTCAACGTCGACAAAGAACACGAGAAGATCTCGCTCGGCATCAAGCAGACCGAAGCGAATCCGTGGGTCGGCATCGAAGGCCGCTATAAGACCGGACAAAAGGTGAAGGGCACCGTACGCAACCTCACGGAGTTCGGCGCGTTCGTCGAAATCGAAGACGGCGTCGACGGCCTGATCCATGTGTCCGACATGTCGTGGACCCGCAAGGTCAACCACCCGAAGGATATCCTGAAAAAGGGCCAAGAGGTGGAAGCGCAGGTCCTGATGGTCGATGAGAACGCCCGCAAGCTCTCGCTCGGCCTTAAGCAGCTTATCACCGATCCGTGGGAAGAGATCGCCTCCAAACTCACGCAGGGCTCGGTGGTCGCGGGCAGCGTGACCAAGGTCGCGAGCTTCGGCGTGTTCGTGGAGATCGAGAAGGACGTCGAAGGGCTCCTCCATATTTCGGAGACCGAGCTCGCCGGCGGACAGCCTCTCGAGACCGCGTTCCCGGTCGGCAAGAAGCTGAGCGCCCGGATCATGAAGATCGACATCCCTGCGCGCAAGATCGCGCTCAGCACCCGGGGAGTGGCGCAGAACTAAGTGAAAATCAAAGAAGCTCTAGATCGGCTCTGTCGAAACGCGATTGACGTCATCGACAAAGCGGATCTAGAGCTTCGTCTTTTGCAGTCCGAGAAAGACGGAAAACCCCTCCGCGTTAAAGCCGGCTTCGACCCCTCCGCTCCGGATATCCACCTCGGCCACTGTGTCCTCTTGCGCAAACTGCGCGAATTTCAGGACCTCGGCCACAAGGTGGTCCTTCTTATCGGGGATTTCACCGCCATGATCGGCGACCCGACGGGGAAGACGGCGACGCGTCCCGCGCTTTCCCGGGAAGAAGTCGTGAAGAACGCGCTCACGTACCAGGAGCAGGCGTTCAAGATACTCGACCGCGATCCCAAGAAGATCGAGATCGTCCACAACGACGCTTGGCTCGGCAAAATGTCGCTTTCCGATTTCGTTGGCCGTATCGCCTCGCAAACCACCGTCGCCCGCATCCTCGAGCGCGATGATTTCGAGAAGCGCATGGCCGACAACCAGCCGCTTTCCGTGCGCGAGTTCCTTTACCCGATGTTCCAGGGTTACGATTCCGTCGAAGTGAAGGCTGACGTCGAGCTCGGCGGCAACGACCAAAAATTCAACCTGCTCATGGGCCGCCAGCTTCAGAAGGCGTTCGCCCAGCGCCCGCAGGTCATCATGACCCTCCCGCTTCTCGTGGGTTTGGACGGTACGCAGAAGATGTCGAAGTCCTTGGGCAATTACATCGCGGTAAACGATTCGCCGAAGGACGTGTTCGGCAAATCGATGTCCGTTCCCGACACACTCATGGAAACGTACGTCCACCTCCTCTGGAACGACGAAGAGGGGAAGGCGCTCGTGGCCGGCTACAAGGCGGGAACGGTGCATCCGCGCGACGCCAAGGTCCGCATCGCCTCCTATCTCACGGCCCTCGTGCACGGCGAAGACGCCGCACGCCGCGAAGCGTCCGAATTCGACCGCGTTTTCAGCGATCGGAAAGAGCCCGAAAACCCGACCCTCGTAAAGGCCGTATCGCGCGAAATGGGCCTCGTGGACGTCCTTAAACTCTCCGGTGTGGCCGCCACCACGAGTGCCGCGTACCGCCTCATCCAGCAGGGGGCGGTCACGGTGGACGGCGTGAAAGTCGACGATCCCAAGGCGATTCTAGACGCCGCCAAAAGCCCCCTCATTAAAGCTGGCAAGAAGAACTACCTCAAGCTCGTCCTTCCTTCCTAAACCCTGTTAGTTAGCCGTACAAAAATCAATTAATCTATGTTAAAAGCATTGTATTCCTGTTAAGAAACGTGTACGCTTTTTATTGAAAGCGTAACTCTAACGGCTTTCTGAGGGGTTTTCAAATATGAAAAGAAATCTCGCGCAGGTCATGGTTTTCCTGGCGTTTCTGAGCGGTGTGGTTCTTGCGCCGAGCGTATCTGCCAACGGCGTCAGCCAGGCGAAGGTTTTGTCGGTCAAAGGCGAAGCCATGTTCCTTAAGAACGGCGCGGCCGATTGGGTGCCCCTGGAACCTTCTGTAACGCTGACGGAGGGCGACAAGGTCAAGACGGCCGCCGCGTCCCAAGTGAACCTCGAGCTAACCGGAAACGCGAAGACCGCCGAGCTCGTCGTGCGCGAAGACAGCGAATTCACGTTCAGCACGTTCCGGTACGACGAGACGTCCCAGCGTGAAACCACGCTTCTCGACGTCGAAATCGGCAGCGTGCTCGTGAAGGCCGAAAAGCTGGTCGGCGATTCGAAGTTCGAAGTGAAGACGCCGACCTCAATCGTCGGTATCCGCGGCACGACGTTCGAAGTCCAGGTTTCAAAAGAGTCTTAAACGTATTCCTCTTATCGAAAGTAAGGGCGACACCGAAACGGCGTTGCCCTTATTTTTTTTGACGTGAACCCATGATCAACGCGAAGACAAAAATCCAGCTGCCGAAAATCGCAGTGCCTAAATCCCTCCAGGCGCCCGTCGATACGCTCAAAGAGCTGTGGTGGCAGGAACGCGCGCGAGTTACCATCACCGCCGGCGTCTTCTTCGCCGTCTTTGTCTTTTTTCACTTCGACGTCCTCAAACGCTTCGAATTGGTCACCTACGATTACCGCTGCCAGGCTCGCGCCGCCCGCGCTTCGGACCCGCGCGTTGTCGTGATTGAAATCTCGGACGACAGCGTCGAAAAGATCGGCCGGTGGCCGTGGGACCGCACTTGGCATGCCACCATGGTGAAGATACTGACGGACCTCGGGGCCAAGGCCGTCGCTTTCGACGTCATCTTCAGCGAAACCAGCGAGGAGACCAAGGACGCGGTTTTCGCGGAGTCCATCCGGCGTTCGGGCCGCGTGTACCTCGCGGAAGTATTCGAGGAATCGCAGCGCGCGCAGGGCCACAAGCTTCTCACGTCTCTTCCCAGATTCACCCGGGACGCGCGGGGCATGGGCCACATCAATCTGAGTCCCGACGTGGACGGCGTCATGCGCCGGATGCCTTTATTCTTCGGCGGCGCTCGCCTTCCCCAGCTCTCGCTCGCACTCGCCGCAGACGAGCTTGGCCTCGACATCGCGCGTGCCGAAGTGCGTCCCTACGAAGCTGTAATTCCGCGCAAAACGGGCGCTCCCATGCGCGTTCCGCTGGACGGGCAAGGTAATCTTCTTATCAATTGGGTGGGCAACTGGGAGCAAGCTTTCGCTCACTACTCGTACATCGACGTGATCGGCGGCTACGCGGTTCTTCAGAAGGGAGGCCGGCCTAGCATCCCTTTGCAGTCGCTGAAAGGGAAGATCTGTTACATCGGAACGAGCGCGTCAGGGCTCTTCGATATCCGGCCCACGCCCCTAGAGCCGTCGTATCCCGCCGTCGGCGTCAATCTTACGATCCTAAACAATCTGCTCGAAAACCGGTTCATCCGCACGCTCACGTACGGTCAGCACCTCCTCCTTCTCGTCGTGCTCATGGCCGTCCTTTTCAGGATCATGAAACTCTCGAGCTACATGCGCTCCGCCATCTTCACGGCTGTACTCGCGATCGGCTACGTGGTCGCGGCCTTCGTAGCGTTTTGTTTTTTCGGGCTGTGGATCAATATGATCTACCCACTTACCCTGATCCTCACCACCTACGTCTTCATCACGTTGTACAATCAGCTCTCGATCGCGATCGAGCGGGCCAAGCTCCTTAAGCTCGCCACGCGCGATTCATTGACCGGCCTTTTCAACATAGGCCATTTCAAGCTGCTCTTGAAAGCGGAGATCACGACGATCTCCCTGCGCAGAGAGAAAGCGCTTTCGGTCATCATGGGCGACGTCGATAATTTTAAAAAGACCAACGACACCTACGGGCATCTTACGGGCGATATGGTGCTGCGCGAAGTAGCGGCCTGCGTGAAAGCGAACTGCCGCGCGCTCGACGTCGCCGCTCGTTACGGCGGCGAAGAGTTCATTCTGATGCTGCCCGGCGCAAACGTCGACCAAGCTTTCAAGGTCGCGGAGAACGTCCGAAAATCCATCGAGGGAAAAGTGTTTTTCCACGAAAAAGGAGATTTTCAGACGTCCATTTCGATCGGTGTCACTCAAGTCAGCCCAGAGGATAAGGACATGGATGCCATCATCGCGCGTGCGGACCGCGCTTTGTACGACGCAAAACACACGGGTAAAAACAGGGTAGTCATCGCCGCCGACTCACCTAAAGTCCTCGTTTAGAAGGACTTAAAAAAAAGAAAAAAAAATCAAAAAGGGTTGTTGACACGTTTCGCCGCCGGGTGTATAAAGTACGAATCTGTACGACACCGGCAGGGCGGCAAGAAGGCCCGGAGCTCCAGGAGTTCCAGAACGGTGATAAAAATCTATAACACCACGGCCGAGACGGAAAGAAAGTCTCGATGGGGTTGACATCCCGAAATTCCGATGCTATAGTATCAACGCTTGAGATATTAATTCCTAGGGTGCTAACCGAGGAACAATCTTGAAGCAGTTGAAATAAAAAAAATTCGAACTACTTGGAACACAATCGGCGGATAACGGCCTCGATTGAGGCCGTTCTTATTGTCCCAAATTTTTTGTTCTTTGAAAATTGAATAGCCAATCAGACGTGCGGAATTCTCGTTTTCAATTGATTTGAGCAAAACGAGCGATTTCAGAATCTTAGAGCAGCTCAAACAATCGCAAACCCTACGGGGTTTGACTCCAGTACCATAAGTACCAATTGGAGAGTTTGATTCTGGCTCAGAACGAACGCTGGCGGCGTGGTTCAGGCATGCAAGTCGAACGGTACCGCAAGGTACAGTGGCAGAAGGGTTAGTAACACGTGGGCAATCTGCCTTCGAGACGGGGATAACACCGCGAAAGCGGTGCTAATACCCGATAATATTACAGGGTGGCATCATCCAGTAATCAAAGGTAGCTCGCAAGAGCCTCCACTTGAAGAGGAGCCTGCGGCCCATCAGCTAGTTGGTAGGGTAACGGCCTACCAAGGCTTTTGACGGGTAGCTGGTCTTAGAGGACGATCAGCAACATTGGGACTGAGACACTGCCCAGACTTCTACGGAAGGCTGCAGTCGAGGATCTTTAGCAATGCCCGAAAGGGTGACTATGCGACGCCGCGTGCAGGATGAAGGCCTTCGGGTTGTAAACTGCTGTCAGGGGGGAAGAAACTTTACCGGTTAAGAGCTGGTAAACTGACATCACCCCCAAAGGAAGCCACGGCTAACTCTGTGCCAGCAGCCGCGGTAAGACAGAGGTGGCAAGCGTTGTTCGGATTCATTGGGTGTAAAGGGCAGGTAGGTGGCCAAGCAAGTCCGGTGTGAAATCCCAGGGCTCAACCCTGGAACTGCATTGGAAACTGCATGGCTTGAGTACCGCAGAGGTGAGGGGAATTCCCGGTGTAAGGGTGAAATCTGTAGATATCGGGAGGAACACCAGTGGCGAAGGCGCCTCACTGGGCGGTTACTGACACTGAGCTGCGAAAGCTAGGGGAGCAAACAGGATTAGATACCCTGGTAGTCCTAGCCGTAAACGATGTGGATTAGGTGTCGGAGTTGTCGATCACTCCGGTGCCGACGCTAACGCATTAAATCCACCACCTGGGGAGTACGGTCGCAAGACTGAAACTCAAAGAAATTGACGGGGACCCGCACAAGCGGTGGAGCATGTGGTTTAATTCGAGGCTACGCGAAGAACCTTACCCAGGCTTGACATGGTTAAGATCGCCGATGAAAGTCGGTTTCTCCGCAAGGAGCTTTTCCACAGGTGCTGCATGGCTGTCGTCAGCTCGTGCTGTGAAGTGTTGGGTTAAGTCCCGCAACGAGCGCAACCTTTGTCTTTAGTTGCCATCAGGTCACGCTGGGCACTCTAGAGAGACTGCCGGTGATTAACTGGAGGAAGGAGGAGATGACGTCAAGTCAGTATGGCCCTTATGCCTGGGGCTACACACGTGCTACAATGGCCGTGACAAAGAGCTGCAAACCCGCGAGGGGGAGCTAATCTCAAAAAAACGGCCTCAGTTCAGATTGGAGGCTGCAATTCGCCTCCATGAAGTCGGAATCGCTAGTAACGGTAGATCAGCTACGCTACCGTGAATACGTTCCCGGGTCTTGTACACACCGCCCGTCAAGCCACCTGAGTTGGGAGCACCCGAAGTCCGTGATCTAACCCGCAAGGGGAGAAGCGGCCTAAGGTGAGACCAGTAAGGAGGGCTAAGTCGTAACAAGGTAACCGTACCGGAAGGTGCGGTTGGATCACCTCCTTTCTAAGGAGAATACGGTCATCGCTTCGGCGATAGATGCGTATATTGACGACCCTAAGATTCTTTAAGCACGTCTGATTGTCTATTCATCTATTTTGGCAGGGCCCAGGATTCGGCTCGTTCGGGGGCCAATAGCTCAGTTAGCAGAGCACAGTGCTGATAACGCTGGGGTCAGAGGTGCAATTCCTCTTTGGCCCACCAATTTTTGCTGCGGCCGAGGGCCTGTAGCTCAGTTGGTAGAGCACCTGCTTTGCAAGCAGGGGGTCAGCGGTTCGAGCCCGCTCAGGTCCACCACAGTTTTTAGAAGTGGACCGGGCGGATGGTGGTTCCAGCCAAATAGATAAAAATTTCCGCGCAGCTTAGGCTGTTGCGGACGCGTTCTTTGACAATTTCATAGAGGGTAAGACAAAACATCTTCAATCGTCGTTCTAACAAGAACGACTTGAGAGAACCAAGACAAAACATGGTCAAGCTACGTAGGGCACATGGTGGATGACTTGGTGTCAGCAGGCGATGAAGGACGTGGTAAGCAGCGATATGCCTCGGGGAGCCGCAAACAGGCTTTGATCCGAGGATTTCCGAATGGGAGAACCCCGTAAGGGTCATACCTTACGATCCTGCAGTGAATTCATAGCTGTAGGAGGCGAAACCCGGGGAAGTGAAACATCTCAGTACCCGGAGGAACAGAAAACGAAGATATTCCCTTAGTAGC
>Ga0163144_10000930_pt1:0-10000 | contig 69235 bp, 63 predicted proteins | sample OliLak19BULKMAT1_FD_123175 | JGI IMG/M metagenome (GOLD analysis project Ga0163144, IMG submission 123175) | Freshwater microbial mat bacterial communities from Lake Vanda, McMurdo Dry Valleys, Antarctica - Oligotrophic Lake LV.19.BULKMAT1 | ecosystem: Environmental > Aquatic >... | reverse complement strand
TGCAGGTTCGACAACCCGCTTGGTGGAGCGTATTCTGCACCAAGATTCGCGCGTTGCGGAAAGCGACGAATGATTCTACCTGCTCTTTTTCTCGCACTCGTGGCACTCGCCGCAACGGCTCCTGTGGCCGCTTCATCGGCATCGATACGCGTCGACGTGTCGGATCAGAAGCTCGAACTGCGGGAAGCGGGCCGTGTTGTTAAGATTTACCGGGTCTCAACGTCGCGTTACGGGATAGGCAACCGGCAGCTTTCGAACAAGACACCGCTCGGAAAGCACGTCATCGCCAAGAAAATCGGCGACGACGCCCCTTCGGGCACCGTCTTTAAAAATCGGGCTCGCCTGAAGAGAAAAGTCGAAGTGAACCGCTCAAAGACCGAGCCGACGAAAGAGGATCTCGTCACGACCCGGATCCTTTGGCTGCGCGGTCTAGAGCCCGGCGTGAATAGCGGTAAGCGGGTGGATACTTTCCACAGGCTCATTTACATTCACGGCACCCCGGACGAAGGTTTTATCGGGAAGCCCGCTTCGCACGGCTGCGTGCGTATGAAAAACGCCGAAGTGATCGACCTTTACCGTCGGGTAGAGGAGGGTACGCCGGTGGAGATCGTCGAATGAAAAATATCCTTTTCTTGGCGGCGGGAGGAGTCGCGGGGACTTTCGCGCGATACGGCCTGTCGGTGGTCTGCGCACGTTTTCCCGGCCGCGCGTTCCCAGTGGGAACTTTCCTCGTGAACGCGAGCGGCTGCCTTCTTATGGGCTTTTGCGCTGCCAAACTCGGCACAAGGGAGGGCGCAAGGCTTCTTCTTATGACGGGATTTTGCGGTGCGTACACTACTTTCTCGGCGTTCTCGCTCGAGATCGTGGAGCTCGCCCGGGCAGGCCGGCCACTCCAGGCGGCCTTTTACGCGGCGGCTTCCGTGGCCGCCGGGACGATTCTCGTCTCGGTCGGTTATCTGTACGGCGACCGAGGATGAGGCGGAAGCACGAAAAGCTTGCTTTTTCCGTCAGCTTTCTTAGAATAGCTTTAAGCGGAGGCTATCCTTTGACGGCGGCGGAAAAACGCGCAACGAAACATTCGACCTGCCTCTCGATAGAGAGGTTTCGTCATTTTTGGAGGACCCCATGAGCGTTTTCTTCGACGCGCTGAACAAGGCGCAAAAAAAGAACGAGGACCAGAACGCGCAGAAAAACGTGATCCAGGTGCCGCGGCGCACGGACGCCCGGGACTGGATGATGCTCGTCGGTCTTTTTTGTCTTTTGGCGACCGGGTTCTCGATCTGGTCCGACCGGCAGGAGAGCCGCCGACGCGACCAGGCTCTCCATGGAGAGATAGCGACGCTGGGCGCCAAGCAAGAGGAGCTACTCGCCAAAATCCACACGGACGACTCCTTCCTCGACACCCGGATGCAGCTCGATGTGCTCGAGCTCAAGCAGAATTTTAAGGCGCTCTCTACCAAGTTTGACTCGTTCCGCCAGGAGCGGGAGTCCATCGGTGCGGAGAATAAGGCTCTTCGCGAAGAACTGAAGAGCGACATGGTCGGAGTTTCGACGCGGCTTCACAACGTCGAGCGCGACCACTCGATCTTGGCTGAACGGATGGAGACGCTCAAAACCGAGCGTTCCGGGGAAGACCCGTCCGCCGCATGAAGCTCGCCGACGGCGCGCGTGCCGTGCGGTTTTCGCAACGTGAAGCTCGCCGTTGCCTTGAATTTTAATTCACTCGACCGCCCCAAAGACCGTCTCCGCTTCCTTTCTGTCCACAGATATCAAGATGAACCGCAATTACGCGATGGCCCGCATGTGGAGTCTCCTCGGACTGTGAATTCGAACTCAGAGAGGATAAATATGAAAAAAGCTTGGATCCTCTTCGCGTCGCTCGCCGCGTTCGTTCCGTCGGCTTTCGCGGCCGACGTGTGGCGCGAGAAGACTGACGGCGCGGAATTCGACCGTACGGGCCGCTTCGACACCGGGGTGTACGCGGCCGGGACGTTCATCGAAGGCGGGGACGCGGACAATTCCGGTTTCGTCGGCGTGGATGCCTCGTACGGTCTACGCCCTTGGGCGGCCGTGGGCGTGGAGGGCGGATGGACCGAGACCAGCTCCGAACTCGGTCAGGACCTCGAAATCGCCATCTTCATGGCCGAGATGATCGTTCGTTTCAACGAAGCGCGCCGTGAATGGAACGGCTACCGGTTTGCGCCGTACGTGTCGTTCGGTGCGGGCGGAATATGGAGTTCGCTCGACCGCCCGGCGGGGGATGGAGACGACAGCTCGATTGGGTGGAAAGCCGGTATCGGCGCCGATTGGTTCCTGAACAAGAACTGGGCGCTCAATCTCGAAGCCGATTATTACCAGTCGATCGACGAGCTGCCGATCGATTCTTCGACGAACCCCGAGAACAAGCTCGACTTCTGGACCGTCGGCGGCGGGTTGAAGTACGCCTATTAATACGGGAGAGAAGCCCCATCGCGGCCTTATCGTCGCGGCGTTCGCGTCGGTGTACGTTTTGTGGGGCTCGACGTACCTCGCGATCCGTCACGCAATCGAGACCATACCGCCTTTTCTAATGGCGGGGACGCGGTTCTTTATCTCCGGCGTCGTCCTGTATGCGGCCGCGCGCTTAACCGGAGCCGGACGTCCGACCCGTGCCCAGTGGGGTTTTTCGGCTCTTGTCGGTGCACTTCTTCTCCTCGGCGGCAACGGCGGGGTCGCTTGGGCCGAGCAGACGGTCCCCACCGGCCTTGCTTCGATCCTCATCGCGACCGTGCCGATTTGGATGACGATTTTCGACTGGGCGATGCGCGGCCCGAAACCGGGCAGGGCGGTCGCCTTCGGTATTCTCCTCGGTTTTTGCGGGACGTATTTCCTAGTGAACCCGTCAGCCGGGCGCATGAATCCGGTGGGCGCGCTCGTTCTTCTCGGCGCGGCGGTCTCGTGGGCGCTGGGGTCGATCCTCTCGCGACGTCTCGCGCTTCCGGCGTCTCCGATCTTATCCGTGGGAATGCAAATGGTCGGCGGATCTGCGTTTCTCTACGCCGCCTCGGCTCTGGCGGGAGAGCCGGCCCGGTTCGATCCGGCCTCCGTCACGGCGGGTTCGCTTTGGGCGCTCGCGTATTTGATCCTATTCGGCTCCTTTTTGGGTTTTACCGCGTACGTTTGGCTCCTCCGCGTCTCGAGCGTGGCGCGGGTCTCGACGTACGCGTACGTGAACCCGGTGGTCGCGATGCTTCTGGGCCACTTCACTTTGGGAGAACGTTTCTCGCGCTCCGATCTCGCGGCGGCTGGGGTCATCTTATCGGGAGTCATCCTGATTCAAAGCCGTGCTCCGGAGGCTTGAGTGCGTTTACAACGAAGGTCCTGCAAAAAAAGGAGAGAAATGAAGAGAATACTCGCGATTCTTTTCGCCGCGGCGGCGATCTCGGTTCCGTGCCACGCGCACACGATGGTGGTGACGAACGCTAAAGCCGAGGTCGAGCCGGGCGCGATCGAGATGAACGTCGAACTCACCAGAGAAGCGGCGGCACTTTACGCGACGAGCCATTATGGAGGGAAAACGGAAGTTTCCCTTTCCGATTTTTCCAAACGGATCCTCGACGAGATCCAGATCACGGCGGATGGCAAGCGCTTGACAGGCCGCGCCCTTTCGGTCGACCCCGCACCGACCCTCGCCGCCGCCATCGACGAAGGACGCGGCGTGAATTTCAGGTACCGCTGGGAGACCGAAAACCCCCGTGAAGTCGGGTTCAGCTTCCGTTTTTTTCAGGGAGTAGACGAGGTGCGCCCGCTCTATAATCTTTCATACCGCCTGCCGGGCCAAAAAGCGGTGATGCGCCAGTTTTTCCGCGAAGACGTGTTCACCGTGGCGATCGGCGAGGGCAAGGCAGCCTCCGAGGGGTTCGTCGACACGCTTGCGCGCTTCGTGGTGCTGGGAGTCCAGCACATCGTGCCGGACGGGCTGGATCACGTGCTTTTTATCCTCGGCCTTTATCTTTCGGCGGTCGCCTTCCTGCCGCTCCTCAAACAGGTGACGGCGTTCACGCTCGCGCATTCGATCACGCTCGTGTTCTCCATGCTTGGCGTCGTTTCGCTCCCGGCTCACGTGGTCGAGCCGGTTATCGCGCTTTCCATCGCGGTCATCGCGGTCGAGAACGTACTCATGCCCAGCTCCGGTCGTTCGCGCTGGATTCTTGTTTTCGTGTTCGGACTCATCCATGGCATGGGCTTCGCCGGGGTCTTGTCTGAGCTCGACATGCCTCAGCAGCGTTTCGTGCCGGCACTCCTGGGCTTCAACGTCGGCGTGGAGCTCGGGCAACTCGCCGTCATCGCTGCCGCCGCAGCCTGCACGGCGTGGTTCATGAAGCGTTCGTGGTACCGGCGCATCGTCGTGATTCCGGCCAGCCTCGCGATCGCGGCGGTCGGCCTTTTCTGGACGGTCGAAAGAATCTTTTTTTGACGCGTTACGACCTCGTTCTCTTCGATTTCGACGGAACTCTCGTCGATACTGCTCCCGATATCGCGCATCACGCGAACGCGGTACTGCGCGCGTTCGGGCTGCGCGAACGCTCTCTCGAGGAAGTCAAACGCGCGACCGGCCGCGGCGTGCGCGAGCTTTTTAAGGAGCTCGGCCTTCCCGATCGCGGCGATACGCTCGACCGCGCCATCAGCCTCATGAAGACGCGTTATTCGGAGGAGCCCGTGATTCACACGCGGCCGTATCCTCAGGTGCGCGAGGCGCTCGAAGGCCCGCTCGGGTGCGTGAAAAAAGGAGTCGTCACCAACAAGCTTGTCGGGCTCACCGAACAAATATTGGAAAAGCTCGAGCTGCGCGGCTTTTTCGAGCTCGTCATGGGAGAGGGAAGTGGCTGGCCGCGCAAGCCAGACCCGTCTGGGGCGATTCATGCGATGCGCGCGTTCGGCGCTTCCGCGGAGCGGACGCTTCTTATCGGGGACAGCGCCGTCGACTGTGAAACCGCCCGGAACGCCGGAATAGGTTTCGTTTGGGTTTCGTATGGTTACGATTCCGAGCCGCAATTGGATGTTACGCGTTGTTCCAGCGCGGCCTTGTGGAGCAACTTTATAATTTATTAATATTTTTAAGCTATTCTAATCGTTGTTATATTGATTTTTGATCGGATTTCTGCTAAAATTATCAAAAAATAGGGAGGAAACAATGAAGCGTTTATTCGCAGTGCTCGTCCTGTCTCTTTTTGCCGTTTCGCCCGCTTTCGCCAAACATGACTGCCCGATGTCGGGCGGGGATTGTTCGTCCAAATCCTCCTCTTCCTGCTCGGAAAAGTCTTCTGGTGGCTGCCCGATCGTGGGGAAGGTCATGATGAAGGCCGGTTTCATGCTGGATAACCGCACGGAGCTGGGTTTAAGTCCCGAGCAGATACAGGGTATCGAAACGCTCAAATTCGACGTCGAGCGCAGCTCGATCCGGCAGAAGGCCGAGATGGAGCTTTTCATGCTTGATCTCATGCAACAGTTGAAGGCCGACCAACCCAACGTCGAGACGATCAACGCCTCGATCGATACGGGTTCGCCGGCCATGACGCAGGCCGCCAAGGACGCCGTGGCTGCGTACGTGAAGCTCAAGAGTATCCTTACGCCCGATCAGCACGCCAAGATGAAGGCTCTTTGGACCAGCAAAAAGCGTTAAAAGCGTAAAATAAAAAAATCGCACCTCTCTTGACGAAGGTTGATTGGTAAGGCATCTTTCCTTACACGTCACTTAAGTCCTTGGAGAGGTGCGATTTTGCTTCGGTTTCTAAAGTGGCTTAATAAGCCGGCGGGGAGACCGGCTCCTCATGAGTACCGGAGGTTCATCGATGAAGTCTCTTCGTTCACGCGCGCTCGATAAGCTAACGAGCTTCGTTTCCTTTAATCCGCTTTTCTCAGGAAAAAAGGCCGGCCGCCGTAAGACACTCCCCAGACTCGCGGTCCGGCTGCGCAGGTTTTGCGCGAATTAAGCGCAGTTTGGCAGGCTCTAAAAGCCATAAGTCCTTGACTTTGGGGCACAAGTGAGGTATAATCCTTTTCGTAAGTAGAACGCAGATGCTTCCCGAGGCCACAAGGCAAATTTCGGAAACCGCGGATACTTACCCGCGGTTTCTTTGCTTTTTGGCAAAGGTGGCATGATTCAACCCAGTGAAACGATAGGATACAAAAGAAATGTCTAAAGGTACCATCAAGTGGTTCAGCGATCAGAAGGGTTACGGTTTCATCACCCCCGAGGGCGGCAAGAAGGACGTTTTCGTCCATTTCTCCGCTATCCAGGGCGAAGGCTTCAAAACCCTTCGCGAGGGTGAAGTCGTGGAGTTCGAGATCACGAACGGACCCAAGGGCGAGCAAGCCTCCAACGTCCGTAAGCTCTCGTAACCCCGAAAGAACCCGCCCCGTCCCGCCATAAGCGGAACGGGGCTTTTTTTTGTCCGAATTTGCTATAATCGTTGTAAGGAGACTTTACTATGGAATGGCTCTCGGATCCTCAGGTCTGGGTAGCGCTCGCCACGCTGACCGCCCTCGAAATCGTCCTCGGCGTCGACAGCGTAATTTTCATTTCGATTCTCAGCGGAAAACTTCCTGTGGCCGAACAGGCGCGCGCGCGTACGATCGGGCTAACGCTAGCCATGCTCATGCGCATTGGGCTTCTTTTTTCGATTACTTGGGTGATGGGGCTTACGACGCCGCTTTTTTCGCTGTTCGGCAAGGAGATATCCGGGCGCGACATCATTCTTTTGGTGGGAGGACTCTTCTTGCTCGCCAAGAGCACCCACGAGATCCATGAGCGGCTCGAAGGCGAAGCTCATGGCGGAGGAAACTCCGCCGGCCGGAGAGCCGCATTCGGAGCCGTCATCACGCAGATCGTCCTTCTCGATATCGTCTTCTCACTCGACTCCGTCATCACGGTCGTCGGTATGTCTGACCACATCGCGGTGATGGTGGCGGCGGTCATGATCGCCGTCGGGTTCATGATGGTCTTCGCGCGCGCGATCTCGGACTTCGTGCACAAGCACCCGACGGTGAAGATACTGGCGCTCAGCTTCCTCCTTCTTATCGGCGTGACGCTGATCGCCGAAGGTTTCCACCACCACATCCCGAAGGGCTACGTGTACTTCGCGATGGCGTTCTCGATGTTCGTCGAGTTCCTTAACCTGCGCTCGACCAAGAAATCGAAACCCGTCGAGCTCCGCGAGCCAGTTTTGTGAAGATCGTCTCCTGGAACGTCAACGGCATCCGCGCGGCTTTGAAAGCCGGCTTCGTCGACTTCGTGAAGAAGCGCGACCCGGACGTCGTCTGCGTCCAGGAGACGAAGGCGCCGCGCGACGCCGAAGTGGACTGCGCGCTGCCGGCCGCGTATGCGCACCACTACTGGAACAACGCGGATAAAGCGGGTTACGCGGGCACGGCGATCTTCTCTAAGAAGAAGCCGCTTTCCGTGACGAAGGGGATCGGGATCAAGAAGCATGACGAGGAAGGGCGCGTCCTGACCGCGGAATTCGAGGACTTCTACCTCGTTAACGTCTACGTGCCAAATTCGAAACGCGATCTTTCGCGCCTACCGTATCGGCAAAAGGAGTGGGATACGGATTTTCTCAAGTATTTGAAAAACCTTGAGAAGAAGAAGCCGGTCGTTTTCTGCGGGGATTTGAACGTGGCGCATACGGAGCTCGACCTTACGAACCCTAAATCGAACGTGAAAAACCATGGATTTACGCCGGAGGAGCGAGCCGGGTTCGACGCGGTCGTGAAAGCCGGTTTCCTGGATACGTTCCGGGAGTTCGAGAAGGAAGGGGGTCATTACACCTGGTGGAGCCGCTTGGCGAATTGCCGCGCTCGTAATATCGGCTGGCGGATCGATTATTTCCTGATCTCGCCGGCGCTCCGGCCTCGCCTCAAAAGATCCTGGATTTTGAAGGACGTCATGGGTTCCGACCATTGTCCGGTGGAGATCGAGCTGAAATGAAACCTCGCGTCGAGATCGAATACTGCACGCAGTGCCGGTGGCTCATGCGGGCCGCGTGGCTCGCGCAGGAGCTTTTGACGACGTTCGAAGCGGAGCTCGGCGGCGTCACGCTCGTTCCCGGCACCGGCGGAATTCTCGAAGTGCGCGTGGAAGGGGAAGTAGTGTTTTCCCGGAAGGCCGAAGGACGTTTTCCCGAATCGAAGGAGCTTAAACAGCTCGTGCGTGACCACGTGGCGCCCGAAAAGGATCTCGGCCACTCGGAGCGGACGTGATCGTCGCGGCCGCGGCGATCCTCATTCTCGCGTATTCGATCATCCTGCACGAGGTGTCGCACGGAGCCGTGGCGCAGCTTTACGGCGATCCGACCGCGCGGAACGAGGGACGCCTGACCCTGAACCCGCTCAAGCACGTGGATCCGCTGGGGACGGTGATTCTGCCTGCGTTCCTCTTTTTCTTGCAGTCTCCGATTTTATTCGGCTGGGCCAAGCCCGTTCCTTATAACCCGCTCTATTTCCGGAACCGCAAGCTGGGTGTAGTGACGGTGGCGGCCGCGGGTCCGGTCACGAACCTTCTCCTGGCTTTCGCCTTCGCGGCCCTGCTCAAGACAGGACCGGCCGCTCCCTGGGAATCGATTCTTTTTTACGGCGTGTCACTGAACGCGATGCTCGCGATCTTTAATTTATTGCCCATCCCGCCGCTGGACGGCTCGAAGGTGCTGGCGGCACTCCTGCCTCCGGCGGCACGCGCGGCTTATCTTTCGATCGAACGATTCGGATTTTTCATCGTGTTCGCGCTGATGTTCACCGGGGTTCTCGGTCGGCTGCTCGTGCCGGCTTACCGGTGGGTGGTCCTGAAATTGATTTCGTAAGCCGTGTCACACAACCCTCAAGAAAAAGGAAAGCGTCATGAACCCACGCGTGATTTCGTTTCATTACACGGTCGTTGACGGAGAGAGTCGCAAAATCGATTCCTCCGAAGGGCGCGCGCCTCTCACGATTCTCGAAGGCGCCGGACAAATCATTACCGGCCTCGAGCGGGAGCTTTCGAGTCTCAAAGAGGGAGATGCAAGGAAGCTGACCATTCCCGCGGCGGACGCGTACGGCGAGCGTATCGATTCGCTCGTTTCGAAAGTAGAGCGCGAACGTTTTCCGAAAGCGGAAATTCAAGTGGGGGAGCGTTTTCGCGGGGGAGAAGAAGGTGGTCCGGTCCTGGTTGTGAGCGAGGTTTCGGATTCCCACGTGACGCTCGACGCGAACCATCCCCTGGCCGGGCAGGACCTCACGTTCGACGTGCGGGTCATGCAAGTCCGGCAGGCCACGGACGAAGAGATGCAGCACGGCCACGCGCACGGCGAACACGGGCACTCCCATTGAAGCCGCGTATTCTAGCGTTCGCGGGAAGCACTCGTTCGGACTCTTACAACAAAAAACTTGTCCGCGCCGCGGCCGAAGGAGCCCGGAACGCGGGCGCCGAGGTGACGTTGGCCGATTTGCGTGATTTCCCGATGCCGCTCTACGACGGGGATCTGGAGGCGCAGGGTTTTCCGGCGAACGCCCGGGTGTTCAAAAAAATGCTTCTCGAGCATGCGGGACTTTTGATCGCTTCTCCCGAATACAACAGCTCTGTCACCGGGGTTTTAAAGAACGCAATCGATTGGGCTTCCCGGCCGGAAGCGGGGGAGAAACCACTGGCTTGCTTTACCGGCAAAGCCGCGGCGATCTTGAGCGCGTCGCCCGGAGCGCTCGGGGGTCTCCGGGGCCTCGTTCACTTGCGAGCTATCCTCGGCAATATCGGCGTTCTCGTCCTCCCGGATCAAGTCGCCGTTCCTAAGGCCGACTCGGCTTTTGGGCCGGACGGTTCCCTGACGGACGATAAGACGAGAGCCAGGGCGCTGGATCTCGGCGCCGGATTGGCTCGCCTGTTAGTCAAAATCCAGTCCTAAAAACGGACCAACTTAGCAAAAAGCATCATTTACATTTAAGTGTCATCATGTATACTATACGAAGTTCATAAAATCTTTTCCTTTCCTTT